>Ga0154517_110_pt1 | contig 278450 bp, 252 predicted proteins | sample RifGroE2_FD_115996 | JGI IMG/M metagenome (GOLD analysis project Ga0154517, IMG submission 115996) | Bacteroidetes bacterium GWE2_42_24
CGACAACATCACGCGAATCAGGAACATTATAGATCATGTCAGGGCATTTTCAAGAAGCGATGGCAATTATGTTCTAACAGGTTTCAATATAAATTCGAGTATTGAAAATGCAATCTCGATGATTATGGAGCAGTTCAAGCATTTAGACATTAATCTAAAAACTCATCTCGACCCGCAAATTCCACAAATCATTGGAAACACAATCAAGTTTGAGCAGGTTATCGTAAATCTATTGACCAATGCAAAAGACGCTGTACTCGATAGAAGAAACAAACAAAATGACTACAACGATCTAAAAGTGGAAATCAGAACCTATCAGGAAAATCAATCCATCATCGTTGAAATTATTGACAACGGAATTGGAATACATAATGACGACATCCGAAATATCATGCTTCCGTTCTACACCACCAAGGAGGAAGGAAAAGGCACCGGGCTCGGATTATCTATTTGCTACCAGATTATTAAAGAAATGAACGGAACCATTGATATATCGTCCGACTCAATAAACGGAACAAAAATCAAACTCGTTTTAAATATTAAAAAATAATCCAATATGGACAAAAATGATAAGATTAAAATTTTAATATTGGATGACGAGAAGCAATTTACTGAAGAACTGAGCGGTTTTTTTGAAGACTCTGAATTCGAGTCGTTCGAGGCCAACACCGTAGCTGAAGGTAAAAGACTTCTATGCCTGCATGTAATTGATCTTCTTATTTTGGATGTTAGATTGCCTGGGGCTAATGGCCTTGATGTTCTAAAAGAAGTGAAAACTCAATACCCATGCATGGAGGTCATCATTATTTCGGCACATGGCGATATGGATACAGTTATTAAAGCCATGAGACTTGGGGCATTCGACTATCTGCGCAAGCCGTTCCGTTTTATTGACATCCAGATCGCTATCGAGCGTACACAAAAATATCTTCAGATGCAGCGAAAGTTAAAGCACATGGAAGAGAAAAATTCGCTGATCTCTAAAACACTTGAAAAGAAAATTAACAGGCAGTTTATAGGAATTAGCCCTCAAATACTTGAAGTTTTTGAACAGGCTATTATAGCTGCAAATTATCCGGATGCCAATGTGCTGATTACCGGGGAGAGTGGTACAGGGAAAGAGAATATTGCCCGAATTATTCACTATTCAAGTTCCCGAAAGGACCATATCTTCGCTGCCGTCAACAGCAGTGCCATAACTGATACACTTTTAGAAAGTGAATTTTTTGGACACAAGAAAGGATCGTTTACCGGCGCATTCACAGATAAAATGGGGTACTTTGAGGTGTGTAACCGGGGCACCTTATTTCTCGACGAGATCGCTGATATGCCTTTCAATTTACAGGCCAAAATATTGCGCGCGACTGAAGAAAAAGTAATAACCCGAGTTGGAGATACAAATCTGATCCACACTGACTTCCGAATTATATCTACCACGAATCATGACATTGAAGAACGGGTGGAAAGGAAAAACTTCAGGCTCGACTTACTTCATCGCCTGAATACATTACATATCCATATACCTGCTTTACGCGAAAGGCCAGAAGACATTAAACCACTTGTTGAACACTATATTGAAGTCTTTTCCACAAAATTGAACAAACCAGATATTCAAGTTGCAAAAGAAGTTTTTGCTGTTCTAAAGAAGTACGATTTTCCCGGAAACGTCAGGGAATTAAGAAACATGACTGAACGTGCAATCATGCTTTGCAAAGACAATTCGCTAGGAATTGATGATTTTAGAGTTAAATCTCATAGAGCAGAAAAAGAAACACCAAAGGTTGAAGAAGTCGACTTGAGGCTTAATGAAATTAAAATGATCAGGAAAGCACTGCAAATGTGCAAATACAATCAACAGACCACTGCTGATGCCTTAGGAATACATCGTGATGCACTTAGCCGCAAAATGAAAAAATATAATATTAAAATAAACAAAACCGAAGAATAAGCTGGAGGTAAATCAAAACGCTTTGTTTAAAAAGCGATTCTGGAATGAATCGCTTTTTAAACAAGGCGTTATCTGTGCACTTAAATGATAAACCTATGCCTCAACTATTTAGCATCATGTTCTTCCATCCAAATTGTCCATCTAATCGGCCAAAATTCAAGTTTTCTAATTGGAATTCTGTCATCCGCGTTATCACGTACCTAAGCGATAATTTTGACAACAAACCAAAATATACAACTAAAATTAACACATGAAACGCCGTAGATAAAAAAAAGAAAAATTACTTTAACATTAGTATCCAAACAATTAGGCCGACAAAAAAAATTGTCTAAGCCATGTAACATATTTCCGGCACAGCCTTTGGTTTAGGGACTCGAGTAAAGTTAAATGGACAGTACGATAATTCCAGTTCTTACTGGATTTTGAGACTCAAAGTTTAATGTAGATCAAAAAGAGATAAGCCGTCACTCTAATAAAGCACGGCAAATTTTTAACTAATTAATAGGAGATTAAAAACATGGCAGTAGAAAAAACAATCGGATCATCAAGCTTAGTTGAAGTGATTGACCGTATTCTTGACAAAGGTGTAGTTGTTGATGCATGGGTAAGAGTATCATTGGTTGGTATCGAATTGCTTGCTATCGAAGCAAGAATCGTTGTCGCTTCTGTTGAAACTTATCTGAAATATGCCGAAGCTATTGGCTTAACAGCTAAAGCAGCATAAGTATTTCGCTTCAAAGAATCAAAAAAAAAGAGGTAACCGTCACTCTAACAAAGCACGGAAAATTTAATTAAAAATAGGAGAAAAAGTTATGTCAGTAGAAAAGACAATCGGATCGTCAAGCTTGGTTGAAGTTATCGACCGTATTCTTGACAAAGGTGTTGTAGTTGATGCATGGGTAAGAGTATCACTGGTAGGCATCGAATTACTTGCTATCGAAGCAAGAATCGTTGTTGCTTCCGTTGAAACTTACCTGAAATATGCTGAAGCCATTGGGTTAACTGCAAAAGCCGCCTAAGGGGTTTTGCTGTAAAACAGTTATTCTTGCTAAACATCCTTCAGGATTCAGTTCCCAAAAGCATGTGTTACCAGGAATTACTCTTTTATCGTCCAATAAAACTACTCAAACCTTAAAGCAATGAATTACCAGCCTGAATTAAACATCGATGGTTTTCTTAACAACATCATCAGTTCCTACGAAAATAGAATTCAAAAAATTCAGACTGCATTCCAATCGTCAGAAAGCATATCAGAATCAAGCCATTTCCTGTTCGACAATGTCCATAGTACATTAAACGATCTCAGAAATGAAAGGGATCATTTAAATGCCAGGCTTTGCGAAACTCTTGCAAAAAATGGTTCACTCCGGAAAAAAGATTACAACACCATAATGTCAGGCATTCTTTGCGCGCTCAAAGAAAAAGAGAAAGAGGCCGAAACACAATTTTTAAGTTTTATTGAAACTCAGAAAGAAACAGCCCAGGCTCTTAAAACAAGCCTGTTAGGCATCAAAGATATTACTTCCCCGGATGTCACCGAAAATATTAATCTGGTAAAAATTCAACTTTCCAGAATTTCCGAATTACAGGAAATGAGAAAGGAAACGGTGATAAAAACCTTTAGTGATTTCCAGAATTTGCATAACCGAATGATAGATAGCCTTAACGACTTACTTAATAAAGGCGATCAAATTCACATCAATGATATCAAAAAAATCAACGATCAGCTCATCAAAGATCTCAACTAAAGCGCAAACTAATTTATTCACAAAACAAGAGGAGAAACGAAAATGGGACTATCATCAGAAATGAAGAATTTAAGTGAAGAAATGATTGCTTCATTTAAACAACGGATTAAAGAAAATGAAGAACTTGTTACCGATGTGCAGAAAACCCTCGATGGCTTTCGCAAAGACCACAAGGAAATGGCGGCTGTTTTAAGTGCCAACGCCAAAGCACTCAGGAAAGATCTGAACCAGAGCGAAAAAGAACGCCTGAGCACCTATAAAGACTTGATGTCAGGAATTAACAGCATTATCTCTACCATTCAACAAGAGGTAGTTGCTATTCAAACTTCTGCATCCCACATGATCAAGGAGTTCACGACCGAAAGGTCGCAGATGGCCGAAGAATTGAATCAAACTTTTAAGCAGAACAGAGATGAAAGAACGGCGGACGGAAAAGTCCGTATGACAGAATTCAAGGCACTGATGAAATATATCAACAACGATATTACAAACATCAACGACGAAGTAGCTGCAATTTTTAAAAGCACCAATGAAATGCTCGAAAAGTTCGACAAAGAACATCAGGAAATGTCGGCTGAACTGAAAGCTGAATTAACCCAGAATCTGGCTGAACGGGTAGAATATACCCGGAATTTACTCCATGGGTTTCAGACAAGATTAGCAGAAATTGGCAAGGAAAATCAAAAGATGGCTCAAAAGCTACAAAAAGACCTGGCCAAAGGCGAAATGGGAAGAATTAACGACTACAATGGAGTAATGAAGGAAATTCATACCGCTATTAAAGGAATCCAGAAAGAAGTAAAGGAAGTTCAGAAAGCAACTTCTGTAGTGCTTGGAAATTACAAACAAGACCGCGGAGGTGCAACTGCCGAATGGAACAAAATGCAGGCTGCCATTGCCAAAATCAGAAATACAGGAGTTGTAGAGCAACCAAAACCGGTGGAGAAGAAAGTCGTGACAGCTAATGAACCAGTTATTGAAACTCAGGTGGTAGTCAAGCCAAAAGCAGTAACTCCGATGACACTGGAGGAAAAGGTTCTGGATTATATCAACAACCACCCAAATGGGTTGCGGATTTCTGAAATGGAACAGCCTCTTGGGGAGACGCGAATGAAACTTGGATTTATAGCCAAAGGTTTATTGGAAGAAGGGAAAGTCCAGAAACTGGACAACATCTATTTCCCGGCAAAATAGAATCAGGTTATACTAAAATTATCGAAGTGGCCTATTCTTAAAAAGGGTAGTGCCATTTCGTACCAATAGCTTATCAATTTCCCAGATAATGTCTAAAACAATAGAATGCGCATTCTGCAGTGGCACAGGTAAAGATCCTTATGCCTTACTCTCCGCTTCCTCGTGTTGTCTGGTGTGCGAAGGAACAGGACAGGTTGAAGTCGCTGAACCGGCAACAGTCTGTATTTTTTGTTCGGGCACAGGCAAAAACCCACTGGGAGCCAGAGTTACATGTATAGTCTGCGGTGGAAAAGGAATGAATTATCGCAAAGGCAATACAAAATGTGAACAGTGTAAGGGCTCGGGAAAATCGAGAGATGGCTTGCCTTGTCCCCATTGCGGTGGGGTGGGTTTAATATAAAATTACTTAATCATCCATGAATACAGGAAATATAGTTTTGAAAAGTCTGCAAAAAAGACAAGAAGCAATGCTTAAGCATGTTGCCCGCAGAGATGCTTTCCTGATTCGAAAGGACCAATTGATAAAGGATATTGAAGAGGCTCGGGAAATCTGGGCAAATACATTAAACCAATTGCCCAAACAAGAATTTAATTAACGCTCCATTTAAGGAATAAACATGAGTACCAATAACGAAACCAATACGATACTTGAACCTCGCAAAATGGCAAATTTTGTTGAAACAGAGTACATCAAAAACATCACCAACCGTGGTCTGACATATATAAAAGCAGGGTTTCCTGTTCATTTCAGAGGTCCGTCTGGAACTGGCAAAACAACAGTAGCGATGCATCTGGCAAGCAAAATAGGACGCCCGGTTGTCATTATTCATGGCGATTCGGAGTATAAAACATCTGATCTGGTAGGAAGCGAATCGGGTTATAGGTTCAGAAAATTGGACGATAGGTTCATCCATAGTGTCCACAAACAAGAGGAGGATATGGAAAAAAAATGGGTGAACAATCGACTGACAATTGCTGTAAAAAACGGATTTACATTAATTTATGATGAGTTTACCCGCTCGCGTGCTGAAGCTAACAATATCCTTTTGCCAATCCTTCAGGAACGAATGATGAGTACTTCAGCCGGAAAAGAGGCTGATTATTACATGAAAGTTCATCCTGACTTCTGCGCTATTTTTACTTCAAATCCTGAAGAATACGCGGGTGTTAACCGCACCCAGGATGCCTTACGTGACAGAATGGTAACGATGGATCTCGATCATTTCGATTACGAAACCGAATTGAAAATTGCGATGGCAAAATCCAATCTCTCGTTGGAAGATACAGAGAAGATTGTGAAGGTTGTAAGAGGATTGCGCGAATCGGGAAAAACTGAGTTTGATCCAACTGTAAGAGGTTCAATCATGATCGCAAAAACTTTGGCAACATTGCACTCCTCTCCTTCAAAAGACAACGAGATGTTTCGGTTAATCTGCCAGGATATTCTAACATCTGAAACCAGTCGCGTAGGTTCGAAAACCAATCAGGAAAAAGTCAGGTTAATTGTGAACGACCTGATTGACCTTAATTGTTAACAGTTTTTTATTACACATTAATTATTTATACAAAAACTCACTATGCCTATTTCAATCGCCATAAAAGGACTTCAGAGCATCAAATTGATGCAGAATGTCAAGAAATCGGGAATACCAAACAAAGAGGACTCTGAGTTCATAAAACTGTATATGTACGAAAAGGAAAGAAACCGGCTTAAAGGTGAAGAAATCAGGATTTTACTACGACTGGAATTCATTCAAAACAGGTTGCAGGAGATCCAGAGTTTTTATGATAAAAAAGCAGAACAAATGCAAATTAAAGAAGGAGAAAATTCAAATCAGGAGAAAACTGATTGGAAAACCATGTCGATTGACTACTAAAAGCAATAAATTCTGAAAAAAAATAAAATTGTATGGAAACCGGGTTATATCTTTATTGCATCAGACAAAAGTGCAATGAACCGATAGAAGTTAATAAGACGATGTCTGGTGATGAGAAAATCCAAATCTTTCCTTTCATGGATTTGGAAGCCGTGATCAGTGATGTATCGATCGAGGAATTCAGTTCAGAGGAAATTCAGAAAAAAGCAGAAGAAGACCTGGAATGGATAAAAGGGAAAGCACAAATACATGAACAAGTAATTGAGCAGGCCATGAGAACGGGCGGTTCGGCCATTATTCCAGTAATTCCTATGCAATTTGGTGTGATTTTTAAAACAAGGGAAAAACTACAGGAAACCTTATTTACTAATCTTGAAAAATTCAGAAAAAGTCTAAGATTCTTAACCGGAAAACAAGAATGGGGTGTAAAAGCATACCTTAATCAAAAAGTTTTTGAAGTATTTCTTGAGAAAGGAAACGAGGAATTAATGGCTAAAAAGAGAGAAGCAGAAGCTTTACCTAAGGGATTGTCCTTTTTTGCAAAGAAAAAAGCAGCCTCAACAATCGACGAAGTAAAAGAAAAAGAATTAGATAAAATCATCAACGAAATATATAAAAGTTTAGCCGAATCGGTTGTCAGTCTTCATAAAGCGAAAATTTTAGAAAAGGACTTCACATTAATGACTGAAGAAATGATTTTGAATGGATTCTATTTAATTGAAGAATCAAGATTAAATGAATTTAGAGGAAAAGCAGAAGAATTTCGGGAAAAGTTTAATCCACGCGGAATAAAAATTGAAATGAGCGGCCCCTGGCCTTCCTATCATTTCATTTAATCTTTATAACAATGACTGATTCCGAAAATAAAAATGCAACATTAGTTGATGCCTTAGATGTAGTCATTGATAAAGGTGCAGTACTTCACGGTGATATCGTGGTACGAATTGCAGATTTGGATATGATAGCTATTTCACTAAGAGTAATCATTGTTTCCTTGTCGAAGTTATCATCTCAGCAAGGGAAAAGAGTTGATGAAGTGCATGTTAACGAGTTGGGCGATGAGGTTTATTTACAGAAATTAGAAGCTCAAATTGAAAAGGCTCAAACACATATTAATCAAATGATTAATGCTGACACACCAGAAGAAATAGAGGGTGGACTAGCACAATTAGTTTTAACTTTGATTAAGCTCATCGTTGATTTAGTGGAAAGAGAAGCCATGAGAAGAGTGGAAAGGGAGGAATTAACACAAATGGAGACCCAGAAACTTGGATTAAATCTGGAGGCCATTGAAACTAAAATTGAAGAACTCCGACTAGTCTTTGGACTTGAGGAAGATGATTTAAACATTGATTTAGGATCGCTCGGGAAACTGAGGTAGTTTTTTGGATAATAATATAAATAATATCATGGCAGAAGCAAAACTTAGCACCTCAACTGGCAATTCATCACTTCGGGATGTTTTGGAGCTGGTTCTGGACAAAGGCATTGTAATCGTTGGAGACATCCAAATCAAAATAGCAGATGTTGATTTATTGACGATCAAAATAAGGCTTTTGGTATGCGGTGTTGATAAAGCTTTAGAAATGGGAATTAACTGGTGGCAGGACGATCCCTACCTTTCGTCTAAAGCAAGAGAGAATGAGATTCAGCAACAGGAAGCTTTATTGGCACGACTTGAAAAACTTGAAGCACGTAATAATAAACTATCATAAATTTTTAAAACTATCAGAAAAAATGGAAAACGATAAGAATAAGAACAAAAAGGATGAAGCCGGGTTTGAACTATTCGGACTTGGCGGGCTGTTCAAAGGCATCGAAAAATTAGTCGATCTTGCAGGCAAACTCGAAGAAAATGGAGCCATGAGCAAAGAAGGCGAGCTTAATCTCGATCATATCAAAAAGGGAATGAAGGGTGTTTATGGTTTCACAATCAATACTGCAGGTGGTGGATCACCAAAAGTGGAGACTTTCGGGAATATCAAAAAAACACCAGAAGGACCTAAAGTAGATGAAGAACGCGAACCCATTACCGACCTCTTCGACGAAAAAGACGAAATCGTTATTATTGCCGAAATGCCTGGTATTGAAGAAACCGACATCAAAATTGATCTAAAGGAAGATATCCTTGATATCTCAGCCGTCAGTACAAGCCGTACCTATCGCAAAGAAATATTACTTCCGATGAAAGTTTTGCGATCCAATTTAAGTCAAAAATTCACCAACGGCATCCTCGAAATCAAGATTAAAAAATAAATACCATGACACTAACTGGATTAGAAAACAGCGACCTTAAGCTAATCATCTTCGGTGGAAAAGGTGGCGTTGGAAAAACCAGTTGTGCAGTTGCTACAGCACTTGCGCTGTCAGAAAATTTCAAAACGCTGCTCATTTCAACTGATCCGGCACATTCGGTGTCGGATTGTCTGGGTCAGCAAATTGGGTATAAAATAGTGAAGGTGGATGGTGCGTCAAACCTTTCGGCCATTGAAGTAGTTGCAGACGAGGCACTATCCGTATTTAAAGAAACACACCAAAGTGAGCTTAAAAAGCTACTGACAACATCAACCAACCTCGATAACGATGACATTAACGAAATGCTTAATTTGTCAATACCCGGAATTGACGAAATCATGAGTTTCAAAACGATCATCGATTTCATCGGGGAGGGCTTATACGATAAATACGTTGTTGATACCGCACCAACCGGTCATGCGTTGCGCTTGATTTCGTCTCCAAAGATGCTCGATGCATGGATAAAAGTAGCTGCTAAAATGAGGTGGAAATATCGTTATCTGATCACCAGCTTTGCCGGAAGCTATAAACAGGATGAAGTTGACGCATTTTTATTGAGCCTGAAAAAAACGGTGAAGAGAATTGAAGGTTTGTTACAGGATAAAGCCAAATGCAACTTCATTCCTGTATGCATTCCCGAAACAATGGCGATTTCAGAAACCATTCGATTTCTTGCTGATTTGAGAGCTTTTAATATCGAGGCCCGACAAATCGTCATTAATCACGTGAATGTTTCAGAAGATTGTAGTTTTTGCAAACGAAGAAAGGCTGGACAATTAAAATATATTGAACAGATTAATGAAATTTTCAGCGAACTGAATAAGATCGAAATACCCGATTTTGCTGAAGAAATACAAGGATTGGAGTCCTTAAAAAAATTAAGAAAATTTCTGTTCGGTAATCAACTAAACACCCAAACCCCATGACCACAACTAAAAACGATATAACACTGCGAGTAAAGGAAGCTTTGGTTAAAGACGTTGGGCGGGCAATCGCACGAATCGATCCAAAAGAAATGAAACTGAAGGGACTGGAAAGTGGAGACGTAATTGTGATTGAAGGCAAACGTTCCACACCTGTCAAAATTCTGCCTTGTTATCCTGAAGACCGTGACAAGAGCATTATCCAGATCGATGGAATTACACGGGAGAATTGTCAGGCAGGGATCGACGAAAAAGTAAAAATAGCAACCACCAGCTGCCGCCAGGCAACAAAAATAAAACTCAAACCCGACACAAAATCCGGTTCACTGTTCAAAGCCGATGACGCTAAATACATTGGTTCGCTAATCAATGGCTTACCGGTCGTAAAAGGCGATAAAGTAAGGGCCAACCTTTTTGGATCGCGTTCGGTTGATTATACCATAACCGGAACCAATCCTGAAGGAGTTGTACTCATACATCCAAACACTACGTTCCAGCTTGAACTGGCCAGGCAGGACGGTGAAACTAAGCGCAAAATTTCGTACGAAGACATTGGTGGATTAGGGACTCAGGTTCAGCGCATCCGTGAAATGATCGAATTGCCACTGAAGTATCCGGAAATTTTCGAACGGCTAGGTATTCAGGCTCCTAAAGGCGTATTTATGTATGGCCCTCCCGGAACCGGGAAAACCCTTATCGTCAGGGCTGTTGCACACGAAACTGATGCTTATTTTATCAACATCTCCGGTCCTGAAATAATGGGCAAATTTTATGGCGAAAGTGAAGGTCGCATTCGTAAAATTTTCGAAGAAGCGCAACAACATGCACCTGCTATTATATTCATTGACGAAATTGATGCCATTGCGCCAAAGCGTGAAGACATGGGAGGCGAAAAACAGGTTGAAAAGCGCGTTGTTGCTCAGTTGTTATCACTGATGGACGGCTTGGAATCACGTGGGAAGGTGATTGTGATTGGCGCAACAAACATCCCTAACGCGATTGATCCGGCACTAAGAAGGCCCGGACGTTTCGACCGTGAAATATCAATTTCAATTCCGGATAAAAAAGGAAGATTAGAAATATTACATATCCATACCAGAGGTATTCCGCTTTCGATGGACGTTGATATGGAAAAACTTGCAGAGATTACACATGGTTTTGTTGGAGCCGATTTGGAAGCCCTGGCACGCGAAGCCGCAATGACTGCGCTGCGGAAAATACTCCCGCAAATCGATTTCGAAATGGCAGAAATTCCTTACGAACTTCTAATGTCGCTTGAAGTTACGATGGATAACTTCATGGATGCAATGAAAGAAGTGGAACCTTCGGCCATCAGAGAAGTCTTTGTTGAGGTGCCCGATGTAAAATGGGACGACGTGGGGGGGCTCGATGATATTAAACAAGCTTTAAAAGAAACGGTTGAATGGCCTTTGAAATATGCCGATCTGTTTAAACGAGCCGACACAAAACCACCCAAGGGAATTATCCTTCACGGAAAGCCCGGAACCGGCAAAACCTATCTGGCCAAAGCGCTGGCCAGCGAAAGCGGAGTAAATTTTATTTCAGTAAAAGGCCCACAGATTCTTAGCAAGTACATCGGTGAATCCGAGAAAGGAGTCCGCGAGCTCTTCCGGATGGCCAAACAGGCATCGCCCTGCATCCTGTTCCTCGACGAAATTGACAGCTTGACTCCCCGGCGTAGCGAAGATGGCTCAGGCTCAGGAGTACTCGATCGGGTAATCGGCCAGTTCCTTACCGAAATGGATGGCATTGAAGACCTTAAAGGTGTAATTGTGCTGGCTGCTACCAACCGGATTGATTTAATTGATCCCGCCCTTTTACGCAGCGGCCGATTCGACCTGTTGTTTGAAGTTCCATTGCCTGATGTGAAAACCCGCGAGAAGATATTCAGTATCCATACCCGCAGAAAAATATTGAGTAAAAAAATAAACCTGAACAAACTGGCAATAAAAACAGAAGGACTAACCGGATCGGACATCGAATTTATTTGCCGAAAAGCCGCCATGTTAGCCATCAGGCAACTCATTGATAAAAACCGTGATCTTGCTACTGAAAATGCAGGAGAACTCAGCATTACTGAAAAACACTTTGAGGAGGCCATCCAATTGGTACTAACCCAAAATGCATCCAAATAATAAAGTAAATCACATGGAAACGAAAGGAATTTACATTTACGGAATTATACCCAATTTATACAACGAAGAGATGTATCGGTCACTTGCGAATGCCGGCATTTACACCATTGCCTATCAAAATATTTCGGCCATTGTTTCCGAACGGGAGGAAGTATATTTTGATTTTACAGACCGTGAAGAACTGGGGCAATTATTGGTTGAACATCAGGAAACAATTGAAGATCTGACCGAAAAAGGATTCAATATGCTAATCCCTATGCGCCTCGGAACAATTGCAGGCACTAAGGAAGAGGTTATAAAAATATTGGCAAACGGACACGCCTTGATTGTTGATACGCTCAAAAAAATTGAAAACCTGACAGAGATAGACCTTGCCGTAACCTGGGCCGATTTTCCGGCTACAATCCAAGAGATAGCCGGTCATCCCGACATCGTGACAATGAAAGCAGACATTCTGAAAAATGGAGACACTATTTCACAGATTGATCAGATTAAAATTGGAATGCTGCTTGAAGAAAAAATTAAAGAAAAAAACAAGACGATCGAATTAGACATTCTCAACGCGTTATCCGGTTTCTGTACAGATATAAAAACGCATGAGGTGATGAATGATCAAATGATTGCTAATTCTGCCTATCTCCTCAACCGGAATAGAAAAGAAAAATTTGAACAGGTACTCGACCGTCTCGACGAAGAATACAAAGGAATGCTGAACTTCAAAATGGTTGGCCCTCTACCGTGCTATAGCTTTTACACCATCGAGGTTAAAGAACTGAATCCTGAGCATATTTCAGAGGCAAAAAAAGACCTTGGCATAAGCGAAACAACTTCGGAAGCAGAGATTAAAAGAGCCTATCAGGAAAAAGTAAAAGAGTTTCATCCGGATATAAATCAAGACAATGACACTTTAAATCATTTTAACCGGATCAAAAAAGCTTACCAAACCTTGCTGGATTATTTAGAAGCGACCAATATAACCTCGAAAGAAAACACCATTTCAGAGACGAATGAAAGAACAATTGAAAACTTGATTCTGGTAAGAATAAAAGAATAATATGCAGCGCGACGGAAAATATATTTATTGCATAATTGCTTCAGATTACGATACTAATTTGGGGCCAATAGGTGTGGGTGGACGCGGCGATCTGGTTTCGACCATTGGTTTTGACGGACTCTGCATGGTAGTCAGCGACCATCCGATCAGTAGGTTCGTAGTCAATCCTGAAAACATGCTCGCGCACCAAAAGGTGATCGAAGCAGCGATGAAGGAATTCAAAAGCGTACTCCCAATCCGGTTCGGAACCATCGCGGCTACACCCGATGAAATCAGAAACTTGCTGTATCGCAGATACAGCGAGTTTAAGGAATTGCTCAGGCAATTCGAGAATAAGGTAGAACTGAATGTCCGCGGAACCTGGAAGAACATGGTGAATATCTACAAAGAAATCGATCATGAAAATGCTGAATTGGGCAATATAAACTCAGAATTGGAAATGATTGAAGATAAGGACATCAGAAATCAAAAAATTATTGATGCTGGCAATTTAGTAAAGGCAGCACTGATCAAGAAAAAACAGGCTGAAACAGAATTAATTATTGATGCTTTCAAACGATCTGTATTTGAATATAAGCTGAATAAAACAAGCAGTGAAGCCATGTTTATGAATACCGCCTTTCTTGTGAACAGTGGTCGGGAAGTAGAATTCGACAACATCATGGCTGACCTTGGCAACAAATTCGAGGGGCGGAGCGACTTCGTTTACACAGCACAATTACCAATTTTTAATTACATCGACCTGAAAATTTTTCCTGAAAAATGGGAATTGTAAACAAACTTCTGAAAGACACCCCTATGAGCAACGATCTGGAAATACCCAAAGAAGGGAAATACATTTACGGAATTATCAGAAACTCAGCCCCAATTGACTATGGCCCGATTGGAATGGGAAAACGTGCCGACCGTGTTTACGGGGTAACCTACAATGGCATCACTGCCATTGTAAGCGCTTCGCCAATCATCGTTTATGAGGCTCGTAGAATTAACATGATCACCCACGAAAAGGTATTGGAAGAGATGATGAAACAGTTTACCGTTCTTCCAGTCCGTTTTTCAACTATCTCTGAGCACGATGATGATACCGGAATCATGAGGATCATTGAAAAAGATTACAGAAAATTCGACGAGATGCTTGCTAAGATGGAAGGGAAGAAAGAACTTGGACTAAAAGTCTTAGCAAAGGAAACCGAGATTTATGATAGTATCATTGAAAAATACGACGACATTAAGGTTTTGCGCGGAAAACTGATGAACATGCCTGCAGACAAAACCCACTACCAGCGTGTAAAAATTGGAGAAATGGTTGCCGAGGCATTGAGGAAAGAGACCGAGTACTTCAAAGACACCATCATCGCGGCTCTAAATCCGCTATCGGAAGATGTAAAAATTAACGACAACTACAGCGAAATGATGATCCTCAACGCTGCCTTCCTGATCAAAAACGAATCGGAACCTGCATTTGACAAGGTGGTAAACGACCTTTCAGAACAGTATGGCCGATTTATGATCTTCAAGTATACAGGGACCTTACCCTTATACAATTTTGTAAACCTGATAATCAACACGAAAGGAGTATAATATGCTTCTATTCGACGACATATTGTTCGCACCCTTAAAAGGCATCATTTTTCTTGCAGAGAAAATCAACGAAGTGATCGAGAAAGAAACCTCTGATGAAGGAGCTGTAAAAGAAAGATTAATGGCCTTACAACTTAAGTTTGAGATGGATGAAATTGACGAGGTTGAATACGACAAAAGGGAAGACGAATTGCTGAAACAGCTCGAAAACATAAGAACAGAAAATAAGTAAAAAAGGAGAAAAAATGGACACATTTAAATGCCCTAAATGCGGGAAAACCACCAGTAGCATAGAGAAATTTTGCATTAACTGTGGCGAACCCCTCGATATTTATTGCCCCGAATGTGGCGATAAATGGCGCTTCATGTTCGAATACAAGTTTTGCCCTAGTTGTGGACATAATATGAAAAAAGAAAATACACAGGGCAAACGTACTTCTAATAAATAAGGAGGGTAAGCAATGAGTAACATAATTGACGTAAAAAATACAGTGGTCAGTTTTCTTAAAGAAAACATTAACTGCTATGATGTAACGGTCATTAAGATTGAAAAAAGCAAAGAAAGCTGGAACACCGTTGCCGAGGTTTATGAAGATGATTCATTTCTGAAATCGATGAACCTCCCACCCAAACAAGTGAGACTCTTTTATGCTGTCAGGATGGATGAAAAACTTGAAATTACAGCCTTCGAGCGACTAACCTCTTTTGCAGGAATGGATAGTGATGAACAGTAATTCCAATTGAGCCCGGCAACAATGACAAACGATTTAATATATGTTTATTGCCTTACGAACAGTCCTCCTGAACTCCATGAAAACATGGAGTTCAAAGGCTTGAAATCTCATTCGTTTGGTGATTTTCATGTTGTCATTAAATATGTTGCTGAAAGTGAATTTTCAGAGGAAAACCTCAAACAAAATTTATCAGATCCCGAATGGAAAGAATCTAATGCCAGCAATCATGTTGAAGTGATTAAAATGCTAATGAATGAGAATACAGTCATCCCATTCAGATTTGGCACTATTTTTAATGAAGTTGAGAGTTTAAAAAAATTCATAACAGATTATTCTGATTCCTTATTAGAAAATTTTCATCACATCGGAGGCAGGGAAGAGTGGGGTGTTAAAGTTTTCTACGACCGAAAGTTACTTAGCAATCAGATCGACGAGTTAAGCGAGGAAACGGCAGCATTGGAAAAACAAATCATGGCAAGTTCGCCAGGAAAAGCATTTCTTCTGAAAAGGAAGAAAAGTGAATTAGTCGAAAATGAAATGGACCGTATTTGTAAAAACTACGGACAAAACTATTTCGATGAGTTTAAAAAGCTGAGTATATCAACCTATCTTAATAACCTGCTTCCTAAAGAATTTACAGGAAGAGAAGATACCATGATTCTCAATGCTGCTTTCCTGGTCAACAAATCTAACGCGAATGATTTCATTAATACAGTTGATGCATTGAGAAAAAAGGACGGAAATTCAGGATTTTTTATTGAAACAAAAGGACCTGAACCACCATTTAGCTTCGTCAACCTCAAAGAAAATCAGTAAAGAATAATCACAGTAATATCTACCATTCAAAAGACGTTAATATACACGAGTTACTATACCGGGTGCTAAATAAATGCCAAATATCTTTAACTATGAGGACCCTGACCTATATTCCAATCATTCATTCGGTTGCCGACATGGGTACTCTGGGCGAAGAACTTAAGCACAAAAGCGTTTCCGGACTTGGCGAAGATTTATGGCAAAATCATACAGATACCGTAAATGGCTACTGGGAAGCGATTGATTCCTATTTCGGGAACATTGACCAAAATTTAAAAGGAACAAAAATTTACCAGGACGGAATGTTCGTTGATGGGGAAATAGCAATGAAATTGATTGCCGACGGCGTTAAATCAGGAAGTAAAAATTCAGAAATCGTATCGAAACTGATCAATCGGGGAGCCATACTGGTTAAGACTGAAGATTTTAAAATGGTTAAAGCCGAATACGACGAACTTCAATTAATCTTAAAATCCAAATCCAGAATAAAAAAGCTTATTCATCTGGTCAAGTACAAAATATTGAAACCCATTTTATTAAGAAAACGTGACCGGTTCATTACAGCTACGATAGATAAAACACTGGAACAGAATGAAACAGGAATTCTTTTTATCGGAGCATATCACAATGTGATGAAAAAGCTGCCCAAAGATATCACCGTAATTGAGCTGAAGGAAGTTGTAAAAATCCGAAAATATCAAAAAACGATTCAATCTCATTCAAAAAACAAAATCGCTCAACGTGAACTACTTTCTCAATACATGGTTAAAAAAATAGCTTAAACAGAATACAGGGAGAACGTGATAATGGGTAAAATTTTAGGAATCGATTTAGGAACTACGAATTCCTGTATGGCCATTATGGAAGGGAATGAACCGGTTGTCATACTGAACAGTGAAGGGCAGAGGACAACACCTTCTGTAGTGGGATTCACTTCAACTGGTGAACGAAAAATCGGCGCTTCGGCAAAACGGCAGGCCATTACAAATCCAGAAAATACAATTTATTCCATTAAAAGGTTCATGGGAGAAACCTACAATCTGGTTGAGAAAGAAATTAGCCGGGTTCCATATCAGGTTTTAAATGGCGATAACAATACACCTCGTGTAAACATTACAGGAGAGCTGTATTCGCCTCAACAAATTTCGGCCATGATCCTTCAGCAAATGAAGAAAACAGCCGAAGATTATCTGGGACAGGAAATTACAGAAGCGGTGATTACTGTTCCGGCCTATTTTAGCGATTCACAACGCCAGGCTACCAAAGAGGCCGGAGAGATTGCCGGGCTAACCGTAAGGCGCATTATCAACGAACCAACTGCTGCCGCTCTGGCTCATGGTCTGGACAAAAGACATGACAATATTAAAGTTGCTGTTTTCGATCTGGGCGGCGGAACTTTCGACATTTCGATGCTCGAACTCGGAAATGGTATTTTCGAAGTGAGGTCTACCAACGGGAACACCCATCTTGGTGGCGACGATTTTGATCAGGCCATTATAGAGTGGTTAGCCGATGAGTTTAAAAAAGATGAAGGTATTGATCTTTACCGCGATTCAATGGTTCTTCAGCGCTTGAAAGAGGCGGCCGAAAAAGCAAAGATCGAGTTGTCGGATGTATTGGAAACCGAAATCAACCTTCCATACCTCATATCAATCAATGGTGTTCCCAGACATCTGGCACGAAAACTTACCCGTCACAAATTCGAGCAACTTATCGATAGCTTGCTACGATCAACTGCCGCGCCCTGCCAACAGGCGCTTAAAAATGCACGACTGAAAGCCGCCGATTTGGACGAAATCATTCTGGTTGGCGGATCAACCCGTATCCCCGCTGTTCAAAAAATGGTTCGTGATTATTTCGGTAAAGAACCTTCCAGTGGAGTCAATCCTGACGAAGTTGTCGCCATTGGTGCTGCTATTCAAGGCGGTGTCCTTTCCGGAGAAGTAAAAGATGTATTACTCCTCGATGTGACACCTCTTTCATTGGGTATCGAAACACGCGGTGGTGTGATGACACGACTGATCGAAGCCAATACAACCATTCCGACAAGGCAATCAGAAGTCTTTTCCACTGCAGCCGACAACCAATCTTCAGTCGAAATTCATGTTTTACAGGGAGAGCGGACAATGGCAAACCAAAATAAAAGCATCGGCAAGTTCCATTTCGATGAAATTCCGTCCTTACGCAGAGGAATACCAAAAATTGAGGTAACCTTCGACATTGATGCCAACGGAATTTTGAATGTGACTGCTGTTGATCAATTAACTGAAAAAACACAGCACATTCGTATTGAAGCCTCCTCTGGTCTTTCTAGAGAAGAAATTGCCCGAATGAAGGAAGAAGCCAGGCAATTTGCCCTGGAAGATCAGGAGATGAAGGATAAAGCAATAAAAAGCAATAAGGCCGATATGCAAATTTTCCAAACTGAAATTCAACTAAAGGAATTTGGCAATACTATAACAATTCAGAAAAGAAATGCGATTGAAGTTGCCCTGGCAGAATTAAAACTAGCGCATAAGAATCCGGATTTTATAGACCTTGACGAAGCAATGGAGAACCTGAGTTCCGCATGTCAGTCGGCTGGTGAATACATAAGAATGGGGTGAAAGATGGATAAACGAACAATTCAAAACCCGTAATTCTTTACCATAAGTCTCAGGAGTTGTAAAAAACATTTGCAGAAAATTGCATTGCAGCTTTCTTTGTCACTTCCCATCATTCAGATCTCCGTATCTCGTTTATTAGTTTAGCTGGGCGCGTTATAGCGTTTCAGGTAAAGGAAGCGGCTTGCTGTTGCCGGGATGTGGACTATATTTCCCTAAACTTACTCATCCTGATCGACTTTTAGCTTTATTTTATTACCAAAGGAATAAACTTCAGGATTTATTACCCCGGTCAGAAAGACGAGATTTCATTCCTATGGCCATCCGGAAATAAGCAAACAACACTAACAGATTATCTCCGGTTCGCTATCGGAAAACAACTATCCTCTGCTCTCAGAATTGCCTCATAATATGCCCCAAAAATGGGCTTTGATGGAATTACGCCAAGTTGTTGATTAACAGTGATCAAATCCAGACTCCATTCGTTGCGGCTTCGATGTCGCTTCGAAGGCGCTTCGAAGGCGCTTCGTAAATTTTCGAACGAAAAACGAAGCAATATCGAATGGGGTAAAACTTTGGTAAAGCTCATTCCCCTCCCTCTTCTATTCTTCCTTCAGCCATCGCCTCACCACTCCACTTTTGACTCTTGCTCCATTCATTTTACCATGGAGTCAGGCGACAGTTGACCATTAAAACTGGATTGAAGAATAAGATAAACAGTCGGGGAGTTGAGCCGCTGAAATGTTGAGCCATCGATTCATCAAGGGCCAGGGATTTGAGGGATAATGTCAAATGTTGACAACTAAAAGAAGCTGAATGCTATGTGCCGAACAATAACATCCCCAGGAGGTATTCCCATATCGGGTAAAACATAACCCTTCTGTAATGTTTATCAGTAAGATGGAAGAGAAGGTCATCAAAGACCTTAAAGCATGTGGTGCTTCATTTTGGTAGGCATGGGACTACCTTTACCAAACCCGAATCACAGTAAAAAATGCCCGAAGATAAGCGGGATTCGCTGACAGCCGGGAACCAGGATCTACCGGCAAACAATCATCCGATTATTCAGCTACAGCCCCGCCTTCATACAACATTTCGATGAAAGGAAGAGAAGGACTGCCGATGAAATCACCCAGGTTCAGTTCTTTCCATCGGGCATCGACTTGGCTGATAGTATCGCGGTCCATTGTGACAATGTTAGGCCAGGGGCGGTCGAAATCGTCCCACTGTGCATATTTACGGGTAGCATCGAGGGCGATAATGGATTTACAGGCCGGGTAAAAAATAAGATCGCGAACAGGATCAATGTTGTTAGCTATTCGCCAGACGAGATAAGGAATATTACCGAGGTCGGCTACGTCCTCAGCAAAGATGACCCAGCCACTTCCCTTTAATTTACCCTGATCAATCCATCGTTGAAAACAGGCTGAAACATCACCCTTCGACTCCCTTCGAAAAGCAACAAACAATACAGGAAGTCCTGCTGCCGTCTGAATGGCTGTCACCTGCGACTCCCCTGCCATTAATCCCGGCCATGGCTCAAACCATAAAGGTTCAATTTCTTTTTCAGCTTCCTCACCAGCCCATTTCCTGGTAGCGTCGATCCCCATCTTCGAGCCATAGGCAAATCTTCGGGACGCGTGATCAAGCACATCCATCGGCCCCCGGCTTAGGTGCACATCACCGGGGAAGGAACAGCGCAGCGCGACGGACGTGGCAACAGCCTCATAATCGTGAACAGGGACATCATGATCGACCACCACCAATACTTTGTTGAACATCATCTGTCCGGCACCCCACAAGGCACTCATCACACGGGGGGCGTGTCCGGCGAAGGCTTTCCTGACAGACACCACCACGATGTTATGGAACACCCCCTCGACCGGCATAGCCATGTCAACCAGTTCAGGAAGCATTGTTAATCGCAGGGGAGCCAGAAAGATACGTTCGGTGATCATGCCGATCCAGCCATCCTCCATGGGTGGAATACCGACAATGGTAGCCGGATAGACCGCATCACGCCTGTGGGTAATACAGGTAACATGAAAGCCGGGATAATCATCGGCCAGACTATAATAACCGGTATGGTCACCAAATGGGCCTTCCCTGATGAGATCTTCAGAAGGATCGACATACCCTTCAATTACGAAATCGGTATCGGCGGGAACTTCGAGATCACAAGTCAGGCATTTGACCAAATCTACTTTACGCCTTCTGAGGAAACCAGCCAGCATATACTCATCAACATTGTCGGGCAAGGGTGCCGTTGCAGCATAAGTATATACCGGATCGCCACCAAGAGCAACCACCACAGGCATACGCCTGCCTTCAGCCTTGTACTCATTATAATGACGGGCACCGGTTTTGTGCAGGTGCCAGTGCATACCAGTAAAATCGGGAGTAAAAACCTGCATCCGGTACATCCCAAGGTTTCGCATCCCGGTATGTGGATCACGTGTATGAACCAAAGGGAAGGTGATGAAAGGACCGCCATCATGAGGCCAGCATTGCAGGATGGGCAGTTTCGTCAGATCAGGTTTATCCATGACCACCTGCTGACATTCACCCTTTCCATTGCGCACACGGGGCATCCAGGCGGCCATCTCACCAAGCGTGGGCAGCAACCGCAACTTATCAAGAAGGCTGGCGGTTGGTGTGGTGAGATGCGTCAACAACGACTGGATTCTTTCGGCAGCCTCATCGGGATGAGTCATGCCAAGCGCCATGCAAATACGTCGGTCCGAAGCAAAAGCATTGAGCAACACAGGAAATTGAGTCCCTGTGTTCTCAAACAACAAGGCTTTTCCGCCGGTTTTAACAAACCGGTCGGCTATCTCCGTCATCTCAAGGCGGGGACTAACCGGTGCTTTCACATGGATAAGATCACCGGCGTCATCCAGTGCACGGATAAATTCCTGAAGGTTTCGAAAAGGCATATTTTGCATTTAATGATGAACAAGAACAAAGATAGGATTGTTTGATAGAGCAGAAAACAGAATATTATCTTCCTTTTAAAAATTACCAGTTATATGAAAAAAACATCCGGAATGACAACTTTCATGGGCAATCCCATGACCCTTTTAGGTGAAACCATTAAAGTAGGTGACAAGGCTCCCGATTTTACAGCTGTTGGTGGTGGGTTGAAACCCGTAAAGCTGAGCGATTATGCCGGCAAGGTGGTTTTGATCAGTGCTGTTCCTTCTGTTGATACAGGAGTTTGCGCAGCGCAGACGCGCAAATTCAATGTTGAGGCTGCCAACCTTGGCGAGGTAATCATTCTTACCATATCGTGCGATCTTCCATTCGCGCTTGGTCGGTTTTGTGCCGCCGAAGGAATCGACAAGGTAGTGACCCTCTCTGATCACAAAGACACAGATTTCGGCTTGAAATATGGCTTCCTGATCGAAGAGCTCCGTCTTCTGAACCGTGGTATCGTGGTTATCGATAAAGCCGGCATTGTGAAGTATGTAGAGTATGTGAAAGAGAACACTGAGCACCCCGATTACGACTCCGCGCTGGCAGCAGCCCGCAAGTTGGTTTAAGATAGAAAAATTTGATGCCACGCGCATCAGGTGATGTGTGAAGAGACGCCGCTGCCGGAAGGTAGCGGTTTTTTTCATTTACAGCAAAAATTGGGGGAATTTGTATCCTCTTGATTCGGCTATCAGAACAACCTCAAAGCTAACAGTTTTAAACAACTGTGAACTACAGCAACAATTGTTGGTGAGTCAGCCTTTTAAAAATGAATAAATTTGCCTCAGTTAAGATTAAGGCATTATAAGGATAAGAAGCCAAACAAACCTGATTCGGCCTACAACCATTTTGTTACAATCAATATGGGGAAAGGCAGACATTTGAATCACCTGAATTTTGTAGCCATCAGATAATTCATCCAATTATGAAAATTGTTTTTGAGCCAATGGGGCCCGTGCACCGTAAAGAGGTCATGGATATTTACAATTACTACGTTGCAAACAGTTTCGCGGCGTATCCTGATACAACACTTCCATACGAGTTTTATGATAAACTTCTGATGATGACGAAAGCCTATCCCGCCTTTGTTTTAAAAAGTACAGAGCATGTAGTCGGGTTCTGCTTTCTGCATCCCCATAACCCCTACCCTTCTTTTAACGAATGTGCAGAAGTAACCTATTTCATAGCCAATGAATACACTGGTCAGGGCTTTGGGAAAAAAGCACTTCAAAAACTTGAAGCTGAAGCAAAAGAAAAAGGGATCAGGATTCTGTTGGCGAGTATTGCTTCTGAGAACCAACAAAGCTTAACGTTTCATCAACGTAATGGATTTACAGATTGCGGAAGATTCAAAGAGGTGATAAAAAAGAATGGAAAACGGTTTGATATTGTCTGGATGCAAAAATGGATATAATGACTAAAAGACATCAGCCTGATTGCAAATGTATCAGGATGAACGTCGAAAGTGTGTATTACTAAACCTTAGAGCAGAGCGATCGAATGAATAACCAGAAAGGAATGAAACTATTCTTTCCCTTCAAAAGTTTTCTCCCCAAAACCTTTTGGCTTTTCCTGGTCGTCGTATTTCGAAGGGCACTTCAACAATAAACTACTGGCTCTAAATTCATCACCATCGGTTTTACCGACAAGAACCACCTGCTCCGACTTCTCGAAGTCCTGCGGTTTGGCCCCACGATAAGTAACACGGCGTTCATCACCTTTGGCATCGGTCATGTAGAAAGAGAAATGATCACCCTGAGTAGGATCATACTCGATTGGTTTGTCCAGATTGAGTTTGCCAATAATATGAAATTCACGCTGGGGACTTTGGGAAGCCTCGGCGAAATTACTGTAGGTACTTGCATCGGCAAAGGTGCTGATCACCACGCCAATGGCTACAACAATGACTAATATCAGGATAATATGATTACGTTTCATAAAAATCAGGTTTAGTGGTTTAAAATAAATCAGAAGACCTTCAGTATCCGGTATTCGAAAAATCAACTTTTCGTTTGAACCCTAGCCTTACGCTCAGCTTCGAGTTTTTCCACTTCTTTCGAAAGACGGTGCGTTTGACGGTCAAGCAAGAGCAGATAAACGAAAACACCGGTGAAAATGATGGCCATCACCAGTATAACAACGAACATTTTATCAGAGGATTCCATTTCTTTAAGATTTCAAATTTTACAACAATTCAGTCGTTTAACTCATCTATTCTGGATTTGAGTTGCACCAGCCTGACCCTAATTCTCCAAATTATTATGCCAGTAATCACCCAACCCGCTATTGCGGGATAGAATACAAGCCTCATTGTAGAATCCAGGCCATTTACACCCAATCCCGGATTACCACCCTTGCCCGGATGAATAGAGCCTTCCGACAGGCGGGGTAATATGCCGATAAAGACGATCAATAAAACAAAAGCAAAGATGGCATATACCGCTGATATTCTTGCCCTTTTTTGTTCCTCATCAATCGAACTACGGAGGACCAAGTAGGCCAGATAAATCAGTATGGTGACAGCAGCGCCGTTAAGTTGAGGATCCTTTACCCAAAAATCGCCCCAGGTAAATCTGGCCCAAACCATCCCCGTCAAGATCCCCAGGAAGCCAAACAATAATCCTGTACGGGCAGCTTCAGCCGCAAGAGTATCATAGCGAAGGTTAAAAGTTCTCAGGAACCGCAGGCTATTGACAAAACTAACAGCCATGACAACGATCATAGCAAACCACATGCAAACATGGTAAAACAGGTTACGGATGCTTTCGTGTATTACGGGGAGATCAGGCACTCTGATCAGTAACCCGGCAAAGATAGAATATAGAATCAGTATCCCGCCAAGCCATTTCCACAAGTTTTCTTTCATCTACACAGAATTTTGAAACAATAACAACAGTATTTCAGGGTCGGCTGTTCAATCGCGCCACAGATAAGGAAACAAAATCCATCCCAGGATGACCACCAGAAGATTGAGCAGGAGAAGTACCAACAGATTTCCAATATGATCAGAGAATGGAGTCGGTGCGAGTGATGCAGCAGAGACTTTAATCAAGGTGAGAAGTAAGGGAAGCACCAGCGGAAAACTTAACACAGCCATCAACGCAAAATTATTACCCGACCGTCCGGCAATAGCAGCCACCATAGTAAGAATTCCGGCGAAGCCGGAACTTCCAAGCAGCAATGCTGCGATAAACAGAGAGTGATTAACCACCCACGACCCCATGAATAGCACAAAAACGCCATAGCAGAGCAGGGCAATCACCAGCATGAGCATCAGGTTATAAATGATCTTTGCAAGTATTACAGCCTGCGGGCTTACCAAAAAGTAATAGAACAATTGACGGGCATTGCTTTCCTGAACAAAGCTTTTAGTAGCGGCATTCACAGATGCAAACAGCATGATAATCCAGAAAAGGGCATTCCAGGGTCCGGTGTCCATTTTACCGGAAAAAGCCAGATAAGTAACAAACACCGTTGAGAAAACATATAGAAGGATTCCATTAAGAGCCCACCGTTGCCTGAATTCAAGCCTCAAATCCTTTTTAACCAACGACATCACCTCATCCCAGCGCATAGCAATAATTTTGATTGCAAAGCTAATACTTTCCCGTCATATCTACCGATTTACATAAGAAAGGAATAAAAATCTAAAAAGGGCGACCCGATTCCGGAACAGTCGCCCTTTTACGAATAGCTGGGATTAAAGCTTAATAAAGCGGGAGATACGACACTGCGAGGTCCCCTCGAAGGCGATCACATAAAATCCGGAATACAGTTCTTCAATATAAATTACACCACCATCAGGAATAAGCCCGGTCTTACATACCTGGCCAACCTGATTCCGGATAGTGTATTTAAAATATTCTTGTGGCAGGCCGATCCTGATATAAGAACTGGCAGGATTCGGCCAGACCTTTATTTCATTTGATCTCATTTGTTCGTTGACCTGCAAAGTGATATTAGAGCCAAAGAAATCGGGATTCAGTAGAAATTGCTTTCGGATAGTATCTATACGCGATTGCAAGACTCCCAGGGAGGATTGGCCGCTGCTTCCCCTTCCTGTAACGAGAACGATATCCAGTAGTTGAACACTTCCAGCCCTGAAATCAACAGGCCCCATTGAAGCCAGCCCCCGCCGGTCGCCCGGATTATTCCCTGCGATCTCCTCGGTCCAATTAACAGGGCCGAAAGGGGGAGCACAAAAAGTACCAAAAAAGGCAGTATCTGAATCATCAGGGTACATATATCTGCATGCAGGTCCGTAGGCTCCCGTTCCATAATGACCGTGGCCACCATATTCAACCATAGAACCATCAAGCCAGATCCCTTGCATATAGTTAAAGTATTCGGCAGCACTATCAGGATCAGACATAGCACCGGAATTTCCATTATTAAAATAAATAAAACGACTCATCCCTATTCTCTCGTTGTCAGGCTTTCCGTCGTCAAAACCACTGCCATTAAATGAATTTTCGCAGGAATCCGGATCCGGCTTATTATCGATTCCATCCGCCGGAAGCAATGGACCCGATAAAATCGTAACACTTTGAGCAGGCGGATTATCACCATAACCGGGATCATCGTCATTCCCATCAATCGGATTGCCATTATATCCGATCATACTTCCCCTGGTCACATCACACCTTACATAATCATCGTCAGGATAACCAATGTCAAAATCAGCAAAGATGCCCAAATAGAACTTGTGGTAATCAATGTTGCTCCGATTAAATATCCTATAGTTAAAGAATATAGCATTGGAAAGAGCGCTGTCTTCCGGATGATGGAAAACATAAGCCATACAATGAAGTTCAATACCAAGCGGATTACCCGGGCTCGATTCTCTTTCCTTCAGACGATGATCGTTCAACATAAACCACACGGCCTCATCACCCCTGATTAGGGGATAATCTCCTTGCAAAGGCTCATAGCATCCATTTCCGTCAACATCGACGAATGGAGCAAGGTAACGGCTTTGGCCAATTGCCGTATCACCATGAGCCGGCCAGGAGGCAATTGGTTCTGGTAGCACATAGCCGGCAACCGAATATTGCTGGCGGTGTCTTACAATATCAGCTACTGAAATATGCCAAATCCTATGGTAAGCCATTACCGTTGAGGTATCGATCGTCACGCTGTCACTCTCTACCGATAGTGGGCCAGCCCAAAAATCACTTCCATTCCGTCGGTAACGTTCTCCGGAGAAATGAAGAACACCTGATAAATCGAGGCCTCCCGCCCAGAGCGACATCGTATACAAGGTCGCCAATTTACCTAGTGCAGGATAATTATATGAACACACATCCCCGGGTGCAATCTCCTCTCCCGGCATGACATGCTGGTTGTTGAACATAGAGAACTGACCATTAGTTACCGACAAACAGGCTTTTATTTGCTTGTTCTGCAATGAATCAACACCAACATTAGCCATCTGAACGATGAGATATCCTGTTCCAATTCGTCCAGTGCCTCCATTGCTCGGGTATTGACGGACAATGTACCGAAATCTTACAAGCCCTGAAAAGCTCATATATCTGAATGCCGACATATCCACCAGCACTGAACTATCTGTTTTAATGCTGAAGGGGCTATTAAAAAGCTTAAGAGGCAGACCATCGGGGTCATAATCATTCTTGAGTAAATTCACCCACCTTTTCTCGCCAAAACTCATAAAAACTGTATCATTCACAACAACAGGCGGATCATGTTGAGCAACAACGCTTCCGCCGGTGAAAGCCACGAGCATCACGATGAAGAAGACCAACCGAAAATTATTGCCAGACATGGAATAAAATTTAATGACAGATGAACAATATTATCTGATCACAAGCACTGAGCCGTAAACAAGCGGATCTGGCGGACGATTAAGAACCCAGATATAGATACCCTCGGCACATGGCTTGCCCCCAACATTACCGTCCCAGCCTACAGAACCAGGGACTATTTCTGCTACCCTTGCCCCAAAACGGTCAAATACCTGAATAGTATAACTTGTCTCTGAAGGCACTACAGGCCGCCAAACATCATTGGCTCCATTCCCATTGGGGGTAAATACATTTGGTATAAAGACAGGAACTGAACGGGTTGAGATCAACAAACTATCGGTATTGCTACAGACACCACTCCAGGCAGTCACGGAATATAATCCGGGCTGGTTTACCAATCGACCAGACTCTCGTAGTCCATCACCCCAGAGACAGGAATCAACATCGTTAAGCTGCAGAAAAATTGACTGCCCATCAAACAGAACAGTGTCTGCCCCCAGATTTACCTCAGGCGTTAGTGCTACCGTTGCAAGGCCAAATGCTGTATCAGATGTTCCACAATGCCACAAAACAGCGGCTATCTGGTAAGTTCCTTCGGCATAGTACGAAAAGACCAGAGAATCGACAGTGGTGGTGAATGTCCACCATGGGTTTTCGACCCAGTCGGGATGCCATGTAATAGAATCAACAGATGAGGCTATTGGAAGACTGAGCACGAGGGGGTTCAGTTCGCAGACATGCTTATTTTCAAGTGAAGGACGGTAAAATAAACTCTGATTAAAGGATGGAAGCCCCATTCTGCACCTGCTCTGGCCGATAAACAAATGATTGGGTACAAAGTCACAACGAGCCCCCAGTTCTCCCGGGTGGAGGATACAGCCCAACCAGGAACCATTGACCTGTGCTACATAGATTCTTCCATCGGGCGCTTCCTGAAAAGCGTAATTATTGCCGAGACTTACCCTGTAGCCAGTTGACGCCAGATCGCTCCATGGCTTATGCGTTAAATCGTATTGCATAACACGGTATTGTTCACCGCCAAATCCGGCATACAACCTTCGGCTGTCATGCGAAAAGGCCAACCCATAGCAATAATGTAACCCATCGGTTGAAATCAGCAAAGGATCGCTCACCTCACCCGTTTCATTATTAAACTGCAACAGGGCAAGAACAACATTTCCTGCCCGCATACCCATTGCAAGATAACTCCCCGATGGGGAAGCTTTAAGGTAACCACTGCCGTTCATATCATACGGCAATGATAAATCGCTCACCACTGGCTGAGCCACAATACCTTCAGGTTTCAGCAGAAAAGCATAAAAACGATTGTTCGATTGACGATGGGCAATAATCCACACATCGCGCCCATTACAATGATTAACAGCCGTCATCCGTTCCGAAGGGCCTTGCATCAGGTCGGTATGAGGCGAGACTACAGCACCCAGTCCATTGCCGGCCTGCATATCGATCAGGACATAACTAAGCTTGCGATGCGTATAAGGAGAATTTGTGAACAAATACCAGAAACGCGGGTTAAAACCAGGCTCAGGAAGACATAACACAGATTGGGTCACATCAGGTTCTCCGAAAAGCGAATCTCCGCCAGACATGATCAGATGTTGTCTGTTCCAGACCGATTTACCATTTGAGTAAAACAGCAGGTTTCCAAGACTATCACTTGCAGTAGCGCAACCTTCAGGGGCGTACATGGCACTCTTTGAAGTTACAACAACTCCACCTACTCTGAATTCCAATGAAATGCTATCGCCAAAGAACCAATGATTAGCTTGCCTCTGACCGAAAGCGGCCAGAAAAGAGATAAAAAAGACACTAATGGCGATAAGTTTTCTCATTATGGATTAAAGTCAATTCGTATTCCAACGTCAATCCCAGCCGAATTGTTACGGTAATTCAACCCGCTTTGTTGTCCCAGGTGATTCAACAAACCAAGTCCTGCCACAGGCCGGAAAAACATCCAGTACCGCGATGCAATTCTGGCAGAAGCCTCAAGCCTGAGTTGAAGGCTCAAATCCATTTGATGCGAGAGCTCTTCTGAAGCAGTCACCAACCGGTTTAACGCAGCATTAGGAGCCTCCCCATGCCATGAAATCGGAAACGAGAAGGCAAGTCCTGCCCCGCAAGAAAGAGCGATACCATCTCTTTTCACCTCATAGCCTGCCATCAAAGGAATAGTCAGGTAATCAACGGCTAATGTACCCCGATACATCTGTCTGTTGTATACTGCCATAAAGGTACTATCGATTGAAGCAGGAAATGGTTCCCCGTAATAAGGTGGATCGTAAATATATACCCACGTAGTATCATAATTATAGTGACTCAGCAAAGGATTTAGATCAGGCGTTTCAACATCAAACTGAACCTTCTGCCCCACTCTGTTCCATGCAAGGCCGGCTGAAAAATACCAGCCATTCTTTTTGACCCTTATATCTGCACCAATTGAGGGCGACATGAACCAGGTTCCATCATCTCGTAAGGTCTGATGACCGGGCAGCCCCCCAGAAATAGCGAAGAATTGAGAAAATCTGATTCCACCAGAGACTTCAGCCGACCATAACCAAATAGAATCAAGGGTGCCGGTATCCGTATTTTCACTAACAATGCCGATACTATGTATAGGCGAAATAGTGAAAGCGTGTGGCTGGGTCAACCGGGGCGGAATAAGATTCATGGAACCAATATAAAGCATTTCCCGAACCGGCAAGGATTCTTCAGCCCGGGCTGACTGGACATGGCCACCATAGCCTTTTGGAAAATGAGATTGGGAATTTTCAGTCCGATCAGGTTGGGCAACACCGGCAATATTAATACCCGGTTCTGCATCAATACTAATAGGGGCTGTTGGTTCCGATTGTGTCTTTACACCCGCAACCGCACTGGCTTTTAAAATAGTTTCGGTATGCAAAGATGCGGAATCGCCAACCACCTTACCTTCTTCATCAGAAAAAGCGATCAGGAATGTTAAGACGACTGCGGCAGAAAAGACACCGGCACCAAGTACATACCTAAGTTTGCGCCAGAGGAGTTGCCTCCTTAAACGCCGCCAGGCCGTATTCGCCGGCGTCAGTTTATAGCTGCCGGCTGCCTCGCGAAAAATAATATCCATATCATCAATCTGTATCATCGTGGTGATTTTTTTTCAATACTATAGACCCGTTCAACCGCCTTCTCAGCGACGACCGGGCCTTCATGAGCTGGGTTTTCGAGGTATTCTCACTGATACCCAGCATATCGCCTACTTCTTTATGGCTATAACCTTCAATTGCATAAAGATTAAAAACCACACGCTGCCCTTCAGGCAACGACTGAACAAGCGCCATAAGGTCGGCCACTTCAAGCCGCTGATCCGAGGGGTTACTTGTAAAGATGTGCATTTCGGGGTCATCAAGAGAGAGGTGCCCCGAGAAGCGTCGCTCCTGTCGATAGACATCAACAGATACATGAACCATGATGCGCTTCATCCAGCCTTCGAACGATCCATCGCCCCGATAATCGGTAATGCGCTCAAATACCTTCATAAAGCCCTTAATCATTGAGTCCTCAGCCTCTTCATCGCTACGTGAATATCGCCGACAAACACCAAGCATGGCACGGCTATACTTATCATACAGCTTGCGTTGCGCTTTGAGTTTGCCTCGTTTGCAACCCAGAATAAGGTCATCGGGCTCAGCCATTCGTAGAGGAGCTTTCCTTTTATGACGTATTACAGATAGATATAGTTGCTGTGAAGTGTTCACAGCAGCAAAGTTTTTTGTTGTAAAGTTACAAAAACCGCAATAAATTCCTGCCAATTATACGATGATACTCGGATTTAATCAAATCTGAGAGATATGGGCAATCATGCATCACCGTTTCAACTATTAATCGTTAAATTATAAAAAAGACAGACCTGATTTCATCTTCTTTTACACCTACAATAGCATGTTTTAAAGGGAATTACCAATAGTAAATGATAATTAATCCTCAGGACTAATATGATCGATAATTCATTATATGGTATCTAGACTTGTTGAAAATGACATCCAATAACCTACTGATCAATCCTTCAAATCTGGCTATACAAAAACATATGAAATACCACATTTTCGCATCCAGACTATTATATTGTGCATGTTCACAGGCGTAAAATCCACCGCCTTCAACAGGGGTAAAGCAAAAACAGAAAATTGGAAAAAGCAAAAAATAATTCTACTAAAAACAGAGATCTTCAATACTATCCAATTTAACCGAAACAAAAAGCCCCACGACATTTCTGCCGTGGGACAATTCATTTGGTAAATTGTAAAGAATGGAAGATTACCTTACAACAACTTTGTCAATGGATTTCTGTCCAGCAACAGTTGCACTGTAGAAATAGACACCAGCCTGTATATTGGCTACATCTACTTTAAACTTGTTAATTCCTGACACACCGACGGTATTGAGTGTATAAACAGTCTGGCCAAGAAGATTTGTTACTTCAATGGTTACATTCGAAGCCTTATTGAGATTTACTTCAATGGTAAGTGTCTCAACAACAGGATTAGGATAAGCTTTAAGCGAAGCTACTGCAGGAGCATTTTCAACACCAACACCATATATAAAATCAGCCGATTCAATGATGGCACCCTTCAGATAGCTATGAAAAACGGCTGACCCTGGGTCGTTAGTAGTACGGATATCTGATTTTGAAACAGGAATTTCGAATGAACCATCATCATGCGAGATTGTCGTTCCCGAAACGAACATGAAATAGTTTTCACCGTAAGTAGCTCCCTGATTGGTAAAGTCAATGATACCAGTGAAGAGCCCCTCGTCAACCTTATGTCCCCAGGCGCGAACGTCAGGATAAAGGTTGATGTCTTCCGTAAAGAATTCCGAATCAGTATCTGTCCATACGGCAAATACAGTTTTGCCATCGGCAGAACGGCTGGCCTGAAGGCGGTGATCCCAACCCTCTGCATCAGTACCGGCACCATAACCCGACTCAGCATCGGCTACAACATCAGTTTCAAGAGTATCAATGAAGCGGACATACCATTCATCGCCCTGATTTTCATTGTACACTTCAAACAGAGTGCCATTATCATAAGTAAAAGTATAACCTAATGAATCAGGGTGATCGGTATAGGTACCTTTAATGATTGCCATGATGTGCAGGTTTCCGTTAAAATCGACCACTACATCACTTTCGTTAAACGATGGTTTATATATCTCGTTAGCGGTGCCAGCTGTTTGAGACAGAGGCCAAACACGCTCATACAAGCCACTGGGTAACAACCCCTGGCCAATGAGGACAGGATTATTCACCAGATCAAGCATTTCCATTTTTGCCCATGAAGTACCGGCATCGGTAGTTTTATAAACAATTGGCTGGTAACCTGTGGCATCATTAACAGATGCACGGTTATCCGATCCTGTAAATACAGCATAGCCAACCATCCCATCGGGAGAAAAAGCTATGGTCGGACGAGTCATAAATACATAGGTTTGATCACCGGGAGCCAAGAGGAAAGGAATAGCCAATTTCGTGGAGTCCCATTGAAAACCACCTTCAGCAGTATTAAAGGTACCTCGATAGATATAGGGAATCACGTTAGCACCACCAACTTCGTAGTCTGTTGATATACCATGAGCATAACCGTTACTTTGTGCATTAAGTGAATATACAAGATCATTCCCGATAATGCTTTCAAGAAGTTGGTTATACAAATCGCTGCCTGCCCAATTGTTAGTAGCAAAGTTAGTGCCTACCCAATTAGTGCCATCAGTAATAGGTGCAGCCATTACTCTGTATGCGCTTGATGGATCAGTATTCCCGGCAGGGTTATATATTTCACCTGAAGGATAACGATTATTCCCTCCATTGGGGCTTGCGCTAATAGCACCTGTAAAGGTAGCTCCTCCATCTACCGATGTGGCGGTACAGATGTCATTCCCAGTACCAACAACACCTGTATTTCCACGGAAGGTGAACATCAGGGCATTGATGTCTTCGTTATAGGTCATGCAGGTCTGCTGTGGATACAGAATCCCATAAACATTGACAGAGGAAAACATGCTAATTGGCTCAACCTCGTTTGAAGCTTTAGGGGTCACAGGCTTCTGGTAGGGTTGAGGAGCCGACATCGGTGCAGCATCCTGCGAGAGTCCCTTCAGAGTTTGTTTCTGAAAGTTATTCTCGGCACGATACATCCGATTTTGGGCCATAACCATAGTAGTCAAACCGATAACTGTTAAAAAAAGAAAAAGTTTTTTCATGTTCTTAGATTAATTAATAAAAATAATATTTGATGGATAAAAGCCCCACTCATTACTGATGTGGGGCTTGGCATTTGGGTACTTATAATATAAAGACTATTTTACTACAACCTTATGCGTGGTCTTCTGACCATTCGCTGAGATATTGTAGAAATAAATGCCTGACTTCATGTTGTTAACATCCAGTGTATAAATGTTTTTCCCGGCAACGCCATTGGCATTGAGAGCATAAACACGCTGACCAAGGAGGTTGGTCATTTCAATATTCAGGTTTGAAGCTTTGTTCAAGTTCACTTCAATGCTAAGGGCTTCTGAAACAGGATTAGGATAAGCTGTCACTGAATTAACAAAATCCATCTGTTCAATTCCAACGCCATAAATGAATTCATTGCGTTCGAAAGTAATACCCTTCAGGTAGTCATGGTAAACAGGTTGGCCTGGGTCGTTGGTGGTACGGATATCTGACTTGGAAATAGGGATTTCCCAAAGGTCATCTGAATGCTTTATAGCGGTGGGTGATACAAACATAAAGTAATTCTCGCCATAGGTTGCACCCTGATTGGTGAAATCTTTTACATCTGTGAATAAACCCCCATCAACGAGGTGACCCCAGCCCCGAACATCGGGATAAAGATTGACTTCCTCGCTGAAAAATTCAGAATCGGTATCAGTCCAGATAGCAAAAACAGCTTTTCCATCGGCAGAACGGCTAGCCTGCAAACGCATATCCCAACCCACAGCATCAGAACCAGCACCGTAGCCTGAATCTTCAGCAGCAACGTCACGGGTTTCAAGAGTATCAATGTAACGAACAATCCATTCATCGGACTGATTTTCATTATAAATTTCAAACAAGGTTCCTTTTTCATATGTATAGGTGTAACCTAATGAATCGGGGTAATCAGAATATGTTCCCTGACAGAGAGCCATAATGTGAAGATTGCCGTTATGGTCAACAACAATATCTGTTTCCGCAAACCATGGTTTGAATATCTCTTCTGCAGTATTCTGTGTACGACGAAGGGGCCAAATACGTTCCCAAAGTCCACCAGGTAAAGGACCACTACCCACTAAAACGGGATTATTCTTAAGATCCAGAATGGACATTAAAGACCAAGTTGCGCCCATGTCAGTTGTTTTATAGATAATAGGCTGATAACCTGTCAGATCATCCGTAGCTGCACGGGCATCACCACCAATGAACATTGCGTAACCAACACTGCCGTCAGGAGAGAAAGCCATGTTGGCGCTAGTCCTGGCATCGTATGCTCCTGAAGAAAAATGGAAAGGTACATCCATATCAGCATCGGTATAAGTAAACCCACCAGCAGTACCATCAAAGACACCCTTAAAAATATAACCTTTTGCCCAAGAAAAGGTAGTTGTGTATTCTACACCAGCCACATGACAGATTCCATTGGCATCAACATCAAAACCACCACGAATCAGCATATCTCCACTACTACTGGCAGTACGAAATTCATTGTACAGGGCAGTGTTATCCCAGTTATTGGTCGCAAAATTGTTGCCTAACCAACCGGATCCGCCAGTGATAGGAGCCAGCATTACCTTATAGGCATTAGCAGGATCCGTATTACCAGCCGGGTTATAAATAGCACCTGAAGGGTAACGGTTGTTCCCTCCATTAGGACCAGCTGAAACTCCTTTAGCAAAGGTTGCACCACCATCAACTGAAACGGTAGTGGCAATGTCATTACCAGTTCCGATATCATTTGTGTTGCCGCGTGCAGTAAACATAATAGCATCAATGTCATCATTGTACGTAATACAGGTTTGCTCCTGTACCAACAAAGTGTAAACGTTCAATGAAGAAAAAAGATCAATTGGCTCAACGTCATTGGTTGCCTTAGGTAAGACATGATTTTGATACTGCGTCGGATTAACCATCGGAGTAGCATCCTGAACTGTTGAAGCCTGCATTTTTTTGCGAGCACTATTTTCAAATTGAAATGCTGCACTTTGGGCCATTACTAATGTGCCAAGGCCCATTGCCAAACTTAAGAGTAAGAGTTTTCTCATCTTTGTGGTTTTTAGGGTTTTACATGAATTAAATAACAAGTTGTCTGAAAAGTCAAATATAGACTATTTTTTTCGTATAGCAAGTATCCTTTAAAAAAAACTGAGATAACTCCTGTAATATATAGTATATTTTTAAGAAATATGTAAATATTACAATCGGTTATCACAAAAAAACACGATTCACATCATGATCTCTGGTTTTTCCTATAAAAAAACTGGGTCGCCGATAGGCGACCCAGCATATTATCGGTTGAAAGACAGATTTATCCCTTATCGGACAACCAATTTGCGTGTAACGCGCCCTTCTCCAGCGATGACATTATAAAAATAGACACCCGCTTTGAGGTCGCTCAGATTTGTAGTGAACTGATGCGAACCGGCTGAAACATTTTTATGAACGATATTTCTCACTGTCTGCCCAACCAAATTTGTGAGAGTAATTTCGACATTAGAAGCGGTAGCAACATCAATCGTAAAGGTAGTAGTTCCATTGGTCGGATTTGGGTAAACATTCACATTATTTACAATACCTTCAACAGATTCAATTCCCACTGGAAAATCACTTAGTTCAAACTTAAGGTCCTTCACATAGTAAAATGTAACAGGCAGACCAGGATCATTAGTTGTCCTGATATCGGTAATTGAATAAGGAATCTTCCACGATGTTCCATCATTGATAACGACTTCAGCAGCATAATTATAAAAAGCTTCGCCATAGATATTTGAATTGCGTGTGAAATTCTTTACTTCAGCAGCTCCATAATCCAAGTGACGGGCATAAGCCAGAATATCTGGGTAGAGGTTAATCTCTGTTCCAAAAAACTCAATATCAGTGTCAGTCCAGGTAGCAAAGACCACTTTTCCATCGGCTGAACGGCTAGCTTGTAAGCGATGTCCCCAACTCAGTGCATCCTCACCTGATCCATATCCACTTTCCTCTTTAGGTACATCACGGGCTTCGAGGGTATCAATGTAATTAACAGACCAGTTATCACCCTGGCCTTCATTATAGAGTTCGAAGATGGCACCTTTTTCATAGGTGTAGGTATAGCCAATTGAATCAATATGATCTGAATAAGCACCCTTAGCAAGTGTGAAAATGTGAAGATTGCCATTGGCATCAACAACACCATCGGTTTCTGCGAACATCGGTTTTACAGTTCCCCCTGTAGACCATTCTCTCTTTAAAGGGTACAGGTAGGGCTCCATAACCGAATTGTTCTTCAAATCGATATAGGCCATCAGGTTCCAAGTTTCACCACCATCGGTAGATTTATAAACAACCGGCTGGTAGGAGCAGCGATCACTACCTGCACGCGCGTCTGATCCAATAAAATAAACATATCCTACAGATCCGTCGGCAGCCCAGGCAGTATTTATTTGTGTATAGCTCATGTAATAAGCGCCATCAGTTCCTTTAACAATATCCGGGTATAGGGTCTGTGAGGTCCAGTTAAATTTGTTGTTAGCATTGTCAAATGTCCCTTTATAAACATAACCCAGGAAACTTGTTGGTCCAGAGGTGCCAACATACTGCAGTCCAACCATATGAACACTGCCAGTATTATCAATAGTCATACCGTTACGCGTAAGAAGATCTCCTGCTCCGGTTGTGCCTATTGTACTTTCGATGGCATTTGCTCCACCAAAAGTAGTACTGGCGAAGAAGTTACCTTCCCAGGCGCCAATGGTATAGGGGCCGGCCATTACACTGAAAGCATCATTTACATTGGTATTACCGGCAGGATTATAAATCACTCCACTCGGATAGCGATGAAGCTTGCCACCTTGTGCCGTAATAGCTACGGTTGAATTGAAAGAATTACCACCGTCGGTGGAGGTGGAGTTGATCAGGTCGTTACCCGTTCCAATCACATTAGTTTCGCCACGGTGGGTCATCATGATCAGATCAAGGTCGGGATTGTAAGCCATACAGGCCTGTTCTTCAACCAACACGGTGTAAATGTTCAAAGAGCTTGAGATCTTAACTTTATCTACCTCTGAAGCAGCTTTGGGAAGATTTGGACGCACGTACTGAAGCGGGTTTCCCGTAACAGTAGGATCCTGTAGTGCACGCGGACTGTTCTGCATGCGTTTGGTCGCGTTGGTAAGGTAAGTCTGGCTAAATCCAGAAACACCAATCCCAATAACGAGACCCACGAGTAGGACTCTTTTCATTTTACTTAAAATTAAATTAGACAATAGGTTAGATTTCCTCATTGCGCCGGTTAAAGCGCCGACTTCATCCCTGAAGTCTCTTGCAAAAATAAAGAATATTCACTATAAAAGAACAACCCGGGGAAGATAATAAACCTTCACCCGGGCAACCAAATCATGCAACTGCTAAAAACAACAACCTAAAATACTCAATATGTGAGATATAAATATTTATACAGCCCCTGAAAGGCATTCCTTAAAGTAAAAATTTATATTCATTTTACGATAAACTTCCTGACTGTATATGTTGAATTGACACTCACGCGGAGAAAATATATACCTGACTTAAGTGAATTTACATCAATTGACATCGTGTTTTCCCCAGCCTTGAATGCTACGGATACACCTGGCAGGACTTTTGAACCTGTGAGATCAAATACACATAAATCAACTTCGGCCTGATCAGCAACAGAAACGATAACATTAACCTTTTCAGCTGCAGGATTTGGATACAGATTCACAGTAGATTCTCTGACGGCCTCATTAACTCCATCAATAATAAAGTCACCATCACTAAAGCCAATCCCCCTGACAAAACGATGAAAGACGGGAAGGTCAGGATCATTGGTCGTGTGAATATCTGTTGTTGTAACTGGAAGCATCCAGCCCCCTTCAGCCCGTTTAACTATTGGTGAGAGGTAATGGAAATAATTATCGCCCCAAACATCGCTACCATTTGTAAAATCAACTACATAGGTTGACCGGTTATTCTCTAAATCGCGCCCCCAGCCAAAAAGATCAGGATACAAATTGATGTCAACCCCGAAGAAACTCGAATCAGTATCGGTCCATGTAACAAAAACGAAATCGCCTTCAGGCGAAGTGGCAGCCTGTACACGGTGACCCCACCCAACAGCATCTTCACCAGACCCATAACCTGATTCGGTAGATAATACCTGATCGGTCTGCATTGTATCCACAAACTGTATTAGCCACTCATTTCCCTGGCCCTGATTGAACAACTCAAACAGTGTCCCATTGTCATTGTTATAAACATAGCCCAATGAATCAGCATGATCACTTGAACCACCTTTGCAAAGCATGAACACATGTGCGTTTCCATCGTTATCAACTACCATATCAGTCTCTGAAACAAATGGTTTCACAATATTTGGATCACGAGCCAAACCAGGAAGCCAGGGAATCAGGGCAGGATGATTTTTCAGATTAATGTAATCCATGATCTCCCAAGTAACACCTCTGTCAATACTTTTATAAATGATGGGTTGAAATGAACATAAATCATCACCGCTGCGGGCATCTGCCCCGACAAAAGACATATAACCGATCTGACCGTTAGGAGAAAACGCAACATTAATTTCTGATACAAGTATATCCCAGGTTTGATCTCCTGCATGATTTACATCAGGGTTTAGTATCTGCTCGGTCCATTCAAACTGACCAGAACCGGTATTGTAAACACCCCTCAGTATATGTCCTTCGCAATATGTAGCATAATTCTGACCGTTGAGCGCATAAGCCGCTCCACATATATGAGCCACCCCTCCTGGATCAACTGTCAATCCATGCCGAACTATCAAATCATATCCAGAAGTGTTTTCAACCATTTTCTCATCAACTTGTAGGCCTTCAAATGTAGAACTTGCCAAATAGGTTTTAGACCAACTGTTACTTTCTGTCCTTGGCCCCGCCAACAATCTGTAAGCATCACCAATAGTTGTATTTCCTTGAGGATTGAATATGATCCCACTGGGATACCTCCGTAAAATATTAGTATTTGCAAGGGATATTTCAGATTCAAACGTCGCACCATCATCGATTGAAGTTGATGAAACTAATTCATTGCCTGTAGCAATTACACCAGGATTTCCACGATTAGTAAACATCAACATATCCAAATCAGGGTTATAAATCAGACAATGCTGCTGGGCCATAAGTACAGAAAAAATGTTAACAGACGATGAAATATCTGTGATTGAGATATTATCCTTAACTTTTTCAAGTTTTAGGCCATTATAAGGAATAGCCACGGCATCAGTTCGCTCAATGATGCGTTCATGAACACGGGCTTTCTCCGAATGGACAACATTCTGCGCATTTGTAGTCAACACAAGACACGCCAGCCCCACAAAAAAAAGTAGATGCTTCTTCATAACAATAGATTATTTAGGATAATTAATAATTGCCGGAAAACCCGGCACAAAACACTCATTTAAAAAGAAATAACGCAATTATCATGATCATGCGATAGTGTAGTATAATAGCATGACGTATTTGCAATCACTGCAAAACATCCGTTGATTCTCATATGAAAAGGTTACTTGTGAATTAATGGACTAACGCCATAGAATCAGTAATACGATAACTTTTCAGACAACTATGTTATCCGACTCATTATTACACCCTGTACAGAATGACAGTTTTGCCTTACACTCTGTTGATCTGACTAAAAAGAGATGGGCAAATTCCAATTCAGCTTTCCATCAAATCAGCATTCTCAATGACACATTTTGTTATTCCTATCTATCCAGACGTAGTTCATAGTCTGATGGTTGCCTTAGGCAAAAAAATAACAAAAAATCAAATCGTAGCTGACCTGTTGAGCATGTTATCAGAATTAAATGAAAATCTATAGGTGACGTGCTTTTTGGCAAACACTGAACCGGTAGCCGCTTGTAAAGCCTGCATTTTAGGGTTAAAGTCTCCTACCCAACTAAGCTCTAACTCATGTATCCATGTTTTCTTAAGTATCGTCCGGTAAAGATGATATATAATCCCTGCCTCAATACCGTACCGCTGGTAACGTGGTAAGATCCCCATAATAATCATTCGGGCTCTGCTGTACCTGCGAAGCCTTAGTCCGATAAGCAGGCTAAGTTTGTGAATCAAATTAAGCTTTCCCTTAAATGGCTTTATTAATTGGTTGATATCAGGAAAGATAATCTCGAAACCGATTGGCTCATCATGATGATAGGCAAACCAAATAAGCTCAGGATCAATGATTGCTCTTGCTTTTGTAAATGTCTTTCGGAGGGTATCGATTTCAATAGGAGTAAAATTATCATGAAACTTCCATGCTCCGTCATACACGGTTTTGAAGTCAGCAAGAAACCTCTCCGACTGCCTGAAGTCAAAATGTCGATAGTTAAACTCCTTTTTTCTGAGGACCCAGTCGGCTATCTTACCAAACCGCGCAGGTATTGGTTTAGTTAGATCCAGATGATTGGTTCTTTGCTGAAAATATTCTTTAAATCCGTATGACTCAAAGAGATGTTGGTAATAGGGCATATGGTATGGCATACCATATCCGGGATGAGTAAACCCCTCGACCAGCAGTCCCCAGAAATTGTCGTTCTCACCAAAATTCACCGGCCCGTCCATGGCCTTCATTCCCTGATCTTCAAGCCATTTACGGCAAGAATCAAAAAGCATAAAGGCAGCCTCCTGATTATTGATACATTCAAAAAAACCCAAGCCACCAGTTGGCACTTCGTATCCAAAAGCTTTATTCCTATTAATAAAGGCAGCAACACGCCCAATTGCTTTTCCACTGTTGTATAACACCCACCGTATGGTCTCACCATGCGAATAAAAGACATTAACAGAAGGATTAAAAATATCATTGATCTCAGCATCAAAAGGGCAAACCCAATGAGGGTCATCACGATAGATAAAACGTGCTACATCAAGAAAATCAACCTCTACTTGTTTATTTGAAACTTCAATCAATTCCATGTCATCTGTTTTGTTGTGCAAATGTAGTAGATTCAAGCGGTGCTGGCAAATACAACTCATATCATGGAACTAGTTAAAAAAACACAGCACCATAGATATAACAATCTGTGGTGCTGCAAAACTCGGTAAAAGACGCAAGCAGGTCTATCGGGCGTAACGATAAGATTTTCCAGGGTAAATAGCTGAAGTACCCAATGCTTCCTCAATCCTCAAAAGCTGATTGTATTTAGCAATCCGATCGGTACGACTCGCAGAACCAGTTTTGATTAGCCCTGTATTCAGAGCCACTGCCAAATCGGCAATCGTAGTATCTTCAGTTTCACCAGAACGATGGCTCATTACGGCAGTATAACCGGCTCTGTAAGCCATATTCACAGCGTTGATAGTCTCTGTAAGAGAACCAATCTGGTTAACTTTCACCAGAATGGAATTAGCCACTCCTTTTTCAATCCCCTCTGAGAGACGCTCTACGTTTGTAACAAACAGGTCGTCGCCAACAAGCTGAATCTTATGACCCGTAATTTCGGTCATATACTTCCACCCAGTCCAATCGTCTTCAGCCATGCCATCTTCGATTGAGATGATTGGATATTTATCAACCCAGGTTTTCCAGAAATCTGCCATTTGGTTTGGCGTCAGTTTTTCACCTGTTGATTTTTTAAAATGATACATGTTCTCTTCAGGGATGAAATACTCGGATGAAGCAGGATCAAGCGCCAGGTAGACATCTTCACCGGGACGGTAGCCGGCAAGTTCAATAGCCTGAAGAATAACCTTTATGGCCTCTTCATTCGATTTAAGATTAGGAGCAAATCCACCTTCATCTCCAACATTTGTTGAATATCCGGCTTTTTTTAAAACCTTGGCAAGGTTATGAAAGACCTCAGCACCCATTTGAAGTGCCCTGGCAAATGAATTTGCACCCACAGGCATGATCATGAATTCCTGAAAGTCGACCGAATTATCAGCATGAGACCCCCCATTTATGATGTTCATCATAGGAATGGGCAGGGTGTTAGCATTGACTCCGCCAAGATACCGGTACAGGGGTTGGCCCGACTCCTGTGCAGCTGCTTTGGCAACGGCCAGAGAAACACCAAGGATCGCATTAGCTCCAAGATTACCTTTATTAGGTGTTCCGTCGAGTTCAATCATCCTCGCATCAATTTCATTTTGCTCTTGTACGAAAAAGCCTTTCAGTTCATCGTTAATAGTAGTATTAACATTTTGCACGGCCTTAAGGACACCTTTACCAAGAAAATTTCCTTTATCGCCATCTCTTAGTTCAACGGCCTCGTGAACACCCGTTGAGGCTCCTGATGGTACGGCAGCTCGACCTAGGACACCATTCTCGGTTATTACGTCAACCTCAACGGTTGGATTACCCCTCGAATCAAGAATTTGACGGGCACGAATATCGATAATCTGACTCATCTTAAAAAAATTAGTGGTTATGAGATAAAATGAGAAAAGGATAAAGCAGAGCGAACTACTTCATCCTTTTCAAAGAACCTACAAAGTATTAAATTTATTCATCCTTTTTGGTCTCAGTAGGAGAAGCAACATCAGTTGCCTTCTTCTTGCTACGTCGTGTCCTGGTCGAACGAGTAGCTTTGGTGTCCTGTGATCCAATCATCAGTTCATTGAAATCTACCAGCTCCATCATACACATTTCAGCAGCATCACCCAGACGGTTGCCAGTCCTGAGTATCCTGGTGTAACCTCCTGGACGATTGGCTACTTTAACACTAATGGTGCGGAACAGTTCCGTTACAGCTTCTTTATTGCAAAGATAACTGTAAACCATACGGCGGTTATGCATGGAGTCTTCTTTGCCACGGGTGATCAAAGGCTCCACATACTTGCGAAGTTCTTTGGCTTTTGCAACGGTGGTAGTGATTCTTTTAGCCAGAATCAGGGATGAAGCCATGTTGGAGAGCATTGCCTTTCGGTGCGTGCTGGTTCTGCCTAAATGGTTGACTTTCTTACCGTGTCTCATTTTTATTAATCCTTATCTAGTTTATATTTTTCAATTTTCATCCCAAATTCTAATCCCTTGGTATCAACCAACTCCTCGAGTTCGGTGAGTGATTTTTTACCAAAATTGCGGAATTTGAGTAAATCGCTTTTGTTGTAAGAAACCAGATCGCCAAGAGTTTCAACATCAGCAGCTTTAAGGCAGTTAAGCGCCCTTACACTGAGGTCGAGATCGACTAACTTAGTTTTCAACAACTGGCGAATATGCAATGAACCTTCGTCAAGGTCGTCATTCAACACTTTCACTTCCAAATCCATGGTTATCTTCTCATCGCTGAAAAGAAGAAAGTGATGAATCAGAATTTTTGCCGATTCTTTTAGTGCATCTTTAGGAGAGATTGATCCATCGGTCACAATTTCAAGAATGAGCTTTTCGTAGTCAGTTTTCTGCTCAACACGAAAATTCTCCACAGTGTAGCGAACATTCTTTACAGGTGTATGAATCGAGTCCATAGCGATAGTGCCAATCGGAGCATTTAAGGCCTTGTTCTCCTCGGCAGGAATGTAACCACGTCCTTTATCGATGGTAAGTTCAAGCGATAGCTTGATAGAGCGTTCCATATTGCAGATAACAACGCCCGGATTCAGAACCTGAAATACTGACAGGAATTTGTTAATATTTCCGGCGGTAAACTGATCCTGATCGCCGATCACCACGTGAACTTTCTCACTGGTTTCTGTATCCACGAGTCGCTTAAAGCGGATTTGTTTAAGGTTAAGGATGATGTCAGTAACATCTTCCACCACACCTTTGATCGAGGAAAACTCATGATCGACACCGTCGATGCGCACCGAAGTGATTGCAAAACCTTCAAGCGAACTCAACAGAATTCGACGAAGCGCATTGCCAATGGTGATGCCAAATCCAGGTTCCAAAGGACGAAATTCAAAGATTCCTTTATTATCGTCGGAGTGAACCATGATCACTTTATCCGGTTTTTGAAAAGTCAGAAGAGCCATATATTGGTTGTTATCTAATTAAACAGATCAAACAATAGATTACTTGGAGTACAACTCAACGATGAGCTGTTCCTTAATATTCTCGGGAATTTCTTCACGAGGAGGATAGTTCATAAATTTACCTGTCATCATGGAAATGTCCCATTCAAGCCAGCTATACTGTTGTCCTCGTCCTGAAAGTGAATCAGTAACAGTTTCCAGAGATTTTGATTTCTCGCGAACTGCGATGATATCGCCCGGACGAAGGTGATATGAAGGAATGTTGACTACAGAACCATTAACGGTAATGTGACGATGACCAACCAGCTGACGGGCTGCACTGCGCGAAGGAGCAATGCCGAGGCGGTAAACTACGTTATCGAGACGGGCTTCAATAAACTGAAGAAGAACTTCACCAGTAATACCATGTGATCTGGCAGCCTTTTCAAACAAATTCCTGAACTGACGTTCTAGAATTCCATAGGTATACTTAGCCTTTTGCTTCTCAGCCAGCTGAATACCATACTCACTCTGTTTGTTTCTGCGTTTTGAATTACCGTGCATTCCCGGAGGGAAATTCTTCTTCTCGAAATATTTATCAGGTCCAAATATAGGATCTTTGAAACGTCGTGCAATTTTTGTCTTAGGACCAATGTATCTTGCCATAACGGATTTGTTGAATTGGGTTTATTGCTATTCCCTAGATTAATAACTTCAAATAATTATACTCTGCGGCGTTTAGGAGGACGGCAACCATTGTGAGGCAAAGGAGTAATATCCTTAATCTCGGTTACTTCTATACCGGCACCATGCAGGGTACGGATGGCAGACTCACGGCCTGAGCCGGGGCCTTTCACAAATACTTTCACTTTGCGCAGTCCAAGATCGTAAGCAACTTTTGCACAATCAGTAGTTGCCATTTGAGCAGCGTATGGGGTATTTTTCTTTGATCCCCTGAAGCCCATTTTTCCAGCCGAAGCCCAGGAAATAACCTGTCCGGCATTGTTGGTAAGGGTAACGATAATGTTATTGAAAGAGGCACTGACATAAGCCCGTCCGGTAGCTTCTACCTTTACGACCCTTTTCTTGGTGCTCTTTGCAGATTTCTGACTTTTAGCCATCTCTGATTATCCTTTGTAATTAAAATATTGCTTATTAATTAGCCTTTCGCTGCCTTTTTCTTGTTGGCAACGGTTTTCTTCTTACCCTTCCGGGTACGGGCATTGTTCTTTGTACTCTGGCCACGCAACGGCAACCCGATACGATGACGAACACCTCTGTAGCAACCGATATCCATCAGCCGCTTAATGTTCATCTGGGTTTCCGAACGCAGTGCGCCTTCAACTTTGAACTTTTCGTTGATAATGTTACGGATGGCGGTCTGCTCATCGTCGTTCCAGTCCTGAACTTTTTTGTTCTTATCAATCCCGGCTTCCGCCAAAATCTGAACTGAAAGGCTGCGACCAATTCCGTAAATATAGGTTAAACCTATTTCTCCACGCTTATTTTTTGGTAAGTCAATACCTGAAATCCTGGCCATATATTATTCTTCTGATTATTTATTTGCCTTAATTATCCCTGTCTCTGCTTGTACTTGGGATTTTTTTTGTTGATGACATAAACCCGCCCCTTGCGACGTACAACCTTGCATTCAGGGGTTCTTTTTTTTACAGATGCTCTGACTTTCATTTTCTATGGTCTTTATTCCTGTGAATTATTTGTATCTGAATGATATCCTGCCCTTCGACAAATCGTATGGGGTCATTTCAACCTTTACCCTGTCACCAGGCAGAATTTTAATATAATGCATTCGCATTTTACCGGAAATGTGGGCTATGATCTGGTGGCCGTTTTCGAGTTCGACCCTGAACATTGCATTGCCCAAAGATTCAACTACTGTTCCGTCTTGTTCAATTGATGGCTGTTTTGCCATAATTTTAATTCCTCGATTTTAATACTTCGTCTATAAATTCAAATGTAGAAAGAACCTCGGCCTTTCCTTGCCGAACTACAACATCATGCTCAAAATGAGCCGATGCTTTCCGGTCGGTAGTTCTTATTGTCCATCCGTCACGTTCCTGTACAACCGCTTTTCCTCCAAGATTGATCATTGGCTCTATGGCCAAAACCAAACCAGATTGTAAACGATGCCCTACACCGCGTCGTCCGTAGTTCGGAACATCAGGCGATTCGTGAAGGTTTCGGCCAAGACCATGACCTACCAAATCGCGTACTACTGAGTAACCACGCATTTCAACATACTGTTGAATGGCATAACCAATATCGCCAATTCGGTTCCCGGCAACAGCTTGTTCGATCCCCATGGTCAACGATTCTCTTGTGGCATTTACAAGAGCCTGAACTGAGGCGTCGACTTCTCCGATTACGAATGTAAATGCTGAATCGCCATGAAAACCATTCATCAATACACCACAATCTACCGAGACGATGTCTCCTTCCTTTACTTCTCGTTTACTGGGAAATCCATGTACAACCACCTCATTAATTGAGATACACAATGTACTGGGAAATCCATTATAACCCTTGAAGCCAGGTTTTCCACCGTTGTCGCGGATAAACTCCTCGGCACGCCGGTCAAGAGCTTCAGTAGTGATTCCCGGATCGATTATCCGAGCCACTTCCGCTAGTGTTTTTCCAACAAGCAAAGAACTTTGACGAATAAGTTCTATCTCTTCTTCAGATTTGAGATGAATCATAGCCACTTATCCGCAGGTTACATTCCGATAGCCGATGCACGACCCTTAATACGGCCCGACTTCATCAACCCATCATAATGACGCATCAACAGGTGACTCTCAACTTGCTGAAGCGTATCGAGGACAACGCCCACGAGAATCAGCAGTGAAGTGCCGCCATAAAACTGAGCAAACTGAGTATTCACACCTATCATCCTCACAAGAGCAGGCATTATGGCTACGAAAGCCAGAAAAATGGAGCCAGGAAGGGTAATGCGTGACATTACATTATCAATAAAATCTGCGGTTCTCTTCCCAGGTTTAATTCCAGGAATAAAACCGCCATTCTTCTTCATATCTTCTGCCATTTGATTGTGGTTCACTGTAATAGCAGTATAGAAGTATGTAAAGATAATGATAAGTAATGCGAACACAAAGTTATAACTAAAACTGTTAATATTGGTGAAAGCGGAAAAGAAACCTGAAAGCGTTTCACTCTGGGCGAATCCGGCAATGGTTAGCGGCAAAAACATTATTGCCTGAGCAAAAATGATTGGCATAACACCAGCAGCATTTACCTTCAAAGGAATATACTGCCTAACACCACCGTACTGCTTATTCCCAACAATGCGACGTGCATACTGCACCGGAATCCGGCGTGTACCCTGAACTAACAGAATTGTAATAAGTATAACAACAATAAGAACAGCTATTTCAAGCACAAAGAATACAAGACCACCTCCCTTCTGCTCCATTCTGGAGATAAATTCACCGAAAAGGGCAAAGGGCAGACGGGCAATGATACCAATCATAATAATTAGTGAAATACCGTTTCCAATGCCTTTATCAGTAATCTTTTCACCAAGCCACATTACGAACATGGTACCTGATACAAGAATAATAATGGATGATATCCAGAAGAAGGTCGTTGTACCCGTTCCATTAGGATCGAATGGGTAAACAGCCTCTGCAGGAAGTTGAGAGATTACATTAGCCAGATAGGCAGGAGCCTGCATTGCTGTAACTGCAATGGTAAGGTATCGGGTCATCTGGTTAATTTTTGTTCGCCCGCTCTCACCTTCCTTCTGTAGTTTCTGGAAGTAAGGCACAATCATACCCATCAATTGAATCACAATGGATGCCGAAATGTAAGGCATGATACCGAGTGCAAAGATGGAAGCATTAGAGAATGCTCCACCAGAGAACATATTCAACAGCCCGAGCAATCCATCGCTGGATTGCTTCTGAAGGGCTGCAAGCTGATTAGGATCAATTCCGGGGAGCACCACATAAGCACCAAGTCTGTAGATGACCAGAATGCCCAGAGTATAGAGAATCCGCTTGCGCAATTCCTCAATCTTAGCGATGTTCCGAAGGGTTTGAATAAGCTTTTGCATAGCGGTATTAGATTTGGGTTGCTACACCACCTGCTGCTTCAATGGCCTTGAGGGCAGCTGCAGAAAATGCATGTGCTTTAACTTCGATTTTTGCTTCGAGGGCGCCCCGTCCTAGGATCTTTATGCGATCAGTCTTGCTGACAAGACCGTTGGCCTGTAAAGTCTCCGGGTCAAACTGACTGATTCCTTTGGCCTCAAAGAGACCCTGGAGAACATCGAGGTTAATTCCAGAGAATTCAACCCTGTTACGGTTTTTAAATCCACCCTTGGGAAGGCGGCGATAGAGTGGCATCTGACCACCTTCAAAACCTACCTTAGAACTATACCCTGAGCGCGATTTGGCCCCTTTATGTCCGCGGGTAGAAGTACCGCCACGGCCAGAACCCTGGCCACGACCAATACGTTTTCTGGCTTTTGTAGATCCTTCTGCCGGTTTAAGATTCGATAAATCCATATCTTTTGAACTTTCTTAAATGGTTACAATACTTCGATTTCTTCAACTGAAAGCAGGTGACCGATTTTATTAACCATACCCCTGATCTGAGGAGTATCGTTTAGTTCTACCACCTGGTGCATTTTGCGGAGGCCTAAAGCATCGAGAGTCAATTTCTGACGCTGCGGCCGGCCGATTCTGCTTCTGACTTGCGTAATCCTGAGTTTTTTCATCTTTTCGCGGTTTTTTATATTATCCGTTGAAAACTTTATCAAGGCTTATGCCGCGTAGCTGTGCGACGGTATTCGGATCACGTAGTTGCATGAGAGCATCAATGGTGGCTTTCACCACACTGTGTGGGTTGGATGAACCTTTCGACTTGGCCAGCACATCTCTTACTCCAACACTCTCAAGCACTGCACGCATAGCGCCACCAGCAATTACTCCGGTACCAGGGGCAGCAGGTTTTAAGAAAACCTTCGCGCCACTATACTTACCAGTCTGCTCATGAGGAAGCGTTCCTTTAAGCACTGGTACTTTTACCAGATTCTTCTTAGCATCGTCAACCCCCTTGGCAATGGCGGCGGTCACTTCCTTGGCTTTACCAAGGCCGTATCCAACTACGCCGTTTTCGTTACCCACCACAACAATTGCGGCAAAGGTGAAGGTGCGGCCCCCTTTGGTTACTTTCGTAACACGGTTGATGGCCACCAACCTGTCTTTAAACTCGATTTCGCTCGATTTTACTCTTTTAATATTAACGTTCGACATAGCTGATGATTAAAATTTTAGACCACCTTCTCTGGCTGCATCAGCCAAAGCTTTAACTCTACCATGATAAAGAAAACCGCCGCGATCGAATACCACGCGCTCAACGCCAGCTTCAACAGCGAGTGTAGCCAACATCTTACCAACTAAACGAGCCTGGTCGGTTTTTGTAACTTTCTGACCGGCAATCTCTTTATTCATCGAGGAGGCAGAAGCGATAGTATGGCCTTCTGTGTCGTTGATTACCTGTGCATAAATATCGTGGTTGCTACGAAACACTGAAAGACGAGGTTGTTCAGGTGTTCCGAAAACCTTCTTTCTGATACTCTTTCTGATCTTGAGTCTCCTGTGTTCTTTTCTGCTTTTAAATGACATACTTGTTCAGTTTTAAGAATGTTATTATTTGGATGAAGCAGTTTTACCGGCTTTCCTTCTGACAACTTCATTAACAAACCTGACACCTTTACCTTTGTAAGGTTCGGGGCGGCGGAAGGCACGAATGCGCGAGGCAACCATACCAAGAAGTTGTTTATCGCATGACTCCAGCGTAATGATGGGGTTCTTACCTCTTTCTGTTACAGTTGTAACTTTGATCTCAGGTGCGAGCTCAATAAAAAGGTTGTGTGAAAAACCTAATGAGAGTTCAAGTAACTGACCGGTTGCCTGGGCTTTGTACCCAACACCGACTAGCTCCTGTACTAGTTTGAATCCCTCGCTGACACCTTTTACCATATTGGCGACCAGCGAACGGTAAAGTCCGTGCTTTGCTGACAGATCCATGTTTCCGGGCTCAGGATTCTCCATCAAAAGGTGTGTACCCTCCAGCTTCACAGCAAGACGGGGATCGACCTGCTGAGTAAGTGTCCCCACTTTACCTTTAACGGTCACCAGATTGTCAGAGGAGACTGTCACCTGTGTTCCGGCGGGGATATTAATTGGTTGTTTACCTATTCTTGACATAAATACTCAATGTTAACAATTAACTGATGTAACATACAATTTCACCACCAACATTGAGATTACGAGCCTCCTTGTCGGTCATCAGACCATGAGAGGTAGAGATGATGGCGATACCCAGGCCATTGAGGACTCTGGGAAGGTTATCGGCCTGAGTATATTTACGCAGACCGGGTTTGCTGATTCGTACCAGTGAGCGAATGGCGCTCATTTTGGTTACGGGATGATATTTCAGCGCTATCTTGATGGTACCGGGAGCGGGCTCATCTTCGAATTTGTAATTGAGGATGTACCCCTTTTCGAACAGAATTTTCGTCATTGCCTTTTTCATGTTTGAAGCCGGGATTTCAACCACCCGGTGATTAGCATGAACGGCGTTCCTCACTCTGGTCAAATAATCTGCAATCGGATCAGTTACCATATTCTTTTATCTATCAAATGTTTACCAACTTGCTTTTCTAATACCGGGAATCAGACCGTGCGAGGCCATTTCCCTGAAATTTATACGGGAGATCCCAAACTGGCGCATATAGCCTTTTGGGCGGCCCGTGATGCTACACCTGTTATGAATCCTAACGGGTGATGCATTGTGAGGAAGCTTTTGCAATCCAATTACATCGTTAGCTGCTTTGAGCTCAGCCCTTTTGGCAGCATATTTTTCGACGAGTCTCAGACGTTTTACCTCGCGGGCTTTCATTGATTCTTTTGCCATACGCTATAATTATTTTTGATTTTTAAAAGGAAATCCGAATTCTTTCATCAGTGCCAAAGCTTCTTGGTCAGTAGGGGCACTGGTCACGAAGGTGATGTCCATTCCATTAATCTTGGCCACCTTGTCGATGTTGATTTCGGGGAAGATAATCTGCTCGGTTACACCGAATGTATAGTTCCCACGGCCATCGAAACCTTTCTCATTAATTCCCCTGAAATCGCGTATGCGCGGTATTGCAACGGAGATCAAACGATCCAGAAATTCATACATCTTGTCATTTCGCAGGGTCACCCGGACGCCGATAGGCATACTGCGTCTAAGCTTGAAGTTAGAAATATCCTTCTTCGAACGGGTTGCTACGGCTTTCTGACCAGCGATGTTGGTCATTTCTTCAAGGCCGGCATCGATAAGTTTCTTATCGGCAATAGCATCACCCAAGCCCTGGTTTAAAACGATTTTTGCCAATTTTGGAACCTGCATGACAGTCTTGTATCCAAACTGTTTTGTCAACGCAGCCACTATTTCATTGGCATATTTTTCTTTTAGCCTCGGAGTGTAATTCATTATTTTATAACCTCCCCTGTGTTTTTAGAGTAACGGACTGATTTTTCGGTCTTTGGGTCTAACTTACGTCCAATACGAGTTGCCTTGCCGGTTGAATCGATGACCTTTAGGTTAGACAGGTGAATAGGGGATTCCTGCTTTACGATTCCTCCCTGAGGGTTCTTTGCATTGGGCTTGGTATGTTTTGATACCAGGTTAACGCCTTCTACAATTGCACGGTATTTTTCCGTGTCAATGCGCAGTACTTTACCCTGCTGCCCTTTATGGTCGCCGGCAATTACCATCACCGTATCGCCTTTTTTGATATGTAGTTTAAACATATTGAGTTGGCATTAAAGTTTAGAGCACTTCAGGTGCAAGTGAGACAATTTTCATAAACTGTTTTTCCCTTAATTCACGGGCCACAGGTCCGAAAATACGGGTACCGGTCATTTCACCGGCAGCATTGAGCAACACACAAGCATTGTCGTCGAACCTGATATAAGAACCATCGGCACGACGGATCTCTTTTGAAGTACGAACGATGACGGCTTTGGCAACTGCTCCTTTTTTAATATTACCAGAGGGAATGGCATGCTTTACCGCAACGACGATTTTATCGCCGACGGAGGCATATTTCTTACGGGTACCACCAAGCACCCTGATACATAGCACTTCCTTGGCTCCACTGTTATCTGCAACAGACAATCTGCTTTCCTGTTGAATCATAATTACTTAGCTCTTTCAATGATTTCTACTAATCTCCAGCATTTATCTTTACTCAGCGGACGGGTTTCGGCAATGCGAACCGTATCGCCGGTGTGCGATTCGTTCTTCTCGTCATGAGCCATGAACTTTGAGGATTTTTTCAAAAACTTCCCGTATTTGGGGTGTTTTACCCTGCGCTCAACCACCACGACGATAGATTTTTCCATCTTATCGCTGACCACAACGCCGACTTTCTCTTTTCGTAAATTCCGGGTTTCCATATTTATATTACTTGGATTGTGCATCTTTTTCGCGTTTGCTCATCTCGGTTAAAATTCGGGCGACAGTCCTCTTGTATTCCCTCATTTGGTGAGGGTTTTCAATCGGTGACACAGCGTGGTTCAACTTTAGCCTAAGCAGTTGAGTCTTTTCTTCTTCGAGCCTTTCGCGAAGATCATTCGTCGAAAGTTCCTTGATCACTTCCTGTTTCATCTGATTATTTGGATGTATTATTCTTCTGAATAGTCATGACGTACAATAAACGATGTAGCTACTGGCAATTTCTGAGCAGCTAAGCGCATGGCCTCTTTGGCAATCGCTAACGGCACGCCGTCGGCTTCAAAGAGAATACGTCCCGGGGTTACCGGAGCCACAAAATATTCAGGAGCTCCTTTACCTTTACCCATACGAACTTCCGCAGGTTTTTTAGTAATGGGCTTATCAGGGAATATTCTGATCCAGATCTGACCTTCACGTTTCATGAAACGGGTCACTGCCTGACGAGCTGCTTCGATCTGGCGGCCGGTGAGAAAGGATGTTTCAAGCGTCTTCAAGGCAAACGATCCGAACGCAATCTCATGACCGCGCTGAGCGATGCCTTTCATGCGCCCCTTCTGCATCTTTCTATATTTAGTCTTCTTCGGCTGTAACATTATCGTAAAATATTAAATTTCAAGAATAAGGGTTATTTTCTGTTACGTCCGCCACGGCTCTTCGCCGGACGATTGTTACCCTGCATTTTGCCTTTGGGAGCTACGGCTGCACTTGGAGTAAGGTCAGGACGACCATAAATCTCACCTTTGCAAATCCATACCTTGATTCCAATACGGCCATAAGTCGTATGTGCTTCGTCATGTGCATAATCAATGTCGGCGCGCAACGTGTGTAACGGTGTACGACCATCCTTGAATTGTTCACGACGTGCAATTTCGGCACCACCGATACGACCGGAAATCAACACCTTGATACCTTCAGCTCCCATGCGCATAGTGCCAGCCATAGCAGTCTTCAATGCACGACGATAGGATACACGGCCTTCAATCTGACGGGCGATTGTACTGGCTACCAAAACGGCATCAACTTCAGGACGCTTGATTTCAGAAATATTTATCTGAATATCTTTGTTGGTAACTTTCTTTAATTCTTCCTTCAGTTTATCGACTTCCTGTCCACCTTTTCCGATAATAATTCCCGGACGTGCAGTGTGGATGGTAACGGTGACGAGTTTCAGTGTCCGCTCGATGACAATTTTCGAGATCCCAGCCTTTGACAGACGGGCATTCAAATACTTACGGATCTGGTGATCTTCAGCTAGCTTGGCGCTAAAAGTTTTACCGCCGTACCAATTGGAATCCCAACCCCGGATGATGCCAAGCCTGAGGCTTATCGGATTAGTCTTTTGTCCCATTCAAGTACAATTATAATGTTAGTTATTTACTTCAATTACTTCCTTGCGGTTACCCAAAACCAAGGTAATGTGGTTAGAGCGTTTACGTACACGGTAGGCACGACCCTGAGGGGCTGTGTGAATCCGCTTAAGCATCCGGCCACCATCGACCATCACCTCTTTTACGTACAGTTCGGCATCCTCAATGCGGGTACCTTCATTTTTAACCTGCCAATTGGCCATAGCCGAAAGCAGCAGTTTACGCATAACGATAGCGGCGTCCTTAGTACTAAATTTTAGTATTCCAAGTCCACGCTCCACGTCAACCCCTCTGATCATATCGGCTACCAAACGCATTTTACGCGGTGAGGTAGGACAATTATTCAAGCGGGCATTATAGAGGCTCTTTTTGGCCTCTTTCGTGGCTTCTGCTCTGATGTGTTTCCTAGATCCCATTATTCAGTGGCTTTATTTTTTTCCTTTATCCTTATTACCAGCATGTCCACGGAAAGTACGGGTGGGAGCAAACTCGCCGAGCTTGTGTCCGACCATATTTTCGGTGACATAAACCGGGATGAACTTGTTCCCGTTGTGAACGGCTATGGTTTGTCCGACAAAATCGGGTGATATCATAGAAGCCCTAGACCAGGTCTTGATCACGATTTTTTTATTCGATTCCACGACATCAAGCACTTTCTTTTCGAGCTTGAAGTGGATATAAGGGCCTTTCTTGAGAGAGCGACTCATAGCTGATAATGTTTATTACTTATTTATTTCTTCTTTCAATGATATAATTGTTGCTCGAGTTCTTCCGGGCGCGGGTTTTCTGACCCTTTGCCGGTTTGCCCTTGCGCGAACGGGGATGACCTCCCGAAGAACGTCCTTCTCCACCACCCATGGGGTGATCAACAGGGTTCATCGCTACACCACGGGTGCGCGGACGACGTCCGAACCACCTGCTGCGACCTGCTTTACCCGAAACTTCAAGGCTATGGTCGGTATTGGATACCATTCCCACTGTGGCTTTGCAGCTCTGGAGAATCATGCGCGTTTCGCCTGAAGGCAGCTTAATTATTGCAAATTTGCCATCACGTGAAAGAAGCTGTGCGTATGAGCCGGCACTGCGTGCCATCTTGCCTCCCTGACCAGGACGCAGCTCAATGTTATGAATCACTGTACCGAATGGGATATCACTCAAAAAAAGTGTATTTCCAATCTCAGGAGCGGCATCCTTTCCGGATAAAAGTTGTTGTCCAACTTTGAGTCCATTGGGCGCTACAATATAGCGCTTTTCACCATCGTTGTAAACTATCAGAGCTATACGAGCCGAACGATTCGGATCATACTCGATAGTCTTAACAACACCAGGAATACCTTCTTTATCGCGCTTGAAGTCGATGACGCGATACATTTGTTTGTGACCTCCGCCAATATAGCGCATGGTCATCTTTCCTGTGTTATCGCGTCCGCCACTCTTGCGGACAGGTTCCAACAGACTCTTCTCCGGGGTGGAGGCCGTAATATCGTCGTAAGCGCTAATTACCTTAAAGCGCTGGCTCGATGTCGTCGGTTTATATTTCTTTAAAGCCATTTACTTTAAATATTGCTGTAAAAATCAATAGTATCACCTTTCGCTAAAGTTACGATTGCCTTCTTGTAGGAAGCTGACCTTCCGGCAATGAACCCTGTCTTTGTATAGCGCGACTTATGTTTTCCGAAGTAATTAATCGTATTCACAGCCACGGGATCTACGCCATAAAGTGCTTTCACGGCATGTTTGATCTGAATCTTATTGGCGCGTTTGTCAACAATAAATCCAAATCGGTTGAGCTTTTCGCCAGCCGCTGTCATTTTCTCGGTAATAACCGGTTTAATAATGATGTCCATTTTTCCTTTATTCTATTAAGGGTTAATGAATCCTTATTCGGCAGATAGTATCTGGTTAACTACCGGAAGGGCACTTTCTACAAACAAAATATTCTGTGCGTTCAGAATCTCGTATGTGTTTAAAGATAAAACACTTGACACTTTTGCCTGCCCCAGATTTCGAGCCGACAAATATACGTTATTATTTGATTCTGAAACAACTAAAAGAGTCTTTTTATCGAATACATTCAATTTTGTAAGCATTTCGATATAGCCCTTAGTGCGCGGTTTATCGAAGCTAAAATCTTCGATAACAGTTATTTTCTCTTGCACAGCCTTGTAACTTAGGGCCGATTTACGAGCCAACTGTTTGACCTTCTTGTTCAGTTTGAAACCATAGGTACGCGGACGTGGTCCAAATACGCGGCCTCCACCAACAAATACCGGTGAATTGATATCACCCGAACGGGCTCCGCCTGTCCCTTTCTGACGTTTCAGCTTACGGGTACTTCCCGAAACCTGACTGCGCTCACGGGCAGCATGCGTTCCCTGACGCTGATTAGCCAGATATAATTTGGTATCGAGATAGATAGCATGATCGTTGGGTTCGATGCCAAAGATTGACTCATCCAGGTCAACCTTACGCCCGGTCGTTTCGCCGTTGATCTTATAAACTGTTAGCTCCATCTTTCAATTTTTAAATATGATCCATTAGAACCCGGAACTGATCCTTTAACTACCAGGATATTCTTTTCAGGGATAATTTTAACAATCTGAAGGTTAATCATCTTAACCTTATTGCCTCCAAGTCGTCCGGCCATTCTCATGCCCGGGAATACGCGTGAAGGGTAGGATGATGCTCCCAATGATCCGGGGGCACGAAGCCGATTGTGCTGGCCATGCGTTGTTCCGCCTACTCCGGCAAAACCGTGACGCCTAACAACACCCTGGAATCCTTTCCCTTTCGATATACCAGATACATCTATATATTCTCCTTCAATGAAAATCTCCACATTGATCGATTCACCAAAATCTTTCCTGTGTTCGACTTCAAAACGTGTAAATTCTGCCATCATCCTTTTCGGGGTGGTATTGGCTTTATTGAAGTGACCCATCAGCGGTTTATTAACGCTTTTCTCCTTTACTTCGTCAAAAGATAACTGAATGGCGTCGTATCCGTCTTTCTCTTTTGTGCGGACCTGCGTTACCACACAAGGACCAGCTTGTATCACTGTGCATGGCACCATTTTGCCAGAGGCATCATAGACGCTGGTCATTCCGATTTTTTTCCCTAATAATCCTGACATGTTTTATCTATTTTGTCATTATTATACTATACCTCCGCACATCATACCTTGATCTCAACTTCAACACCGCTTGGAAGCTCAAGCTTCATCAGGGCATCGATAGTTTTAGAGGTGGTGCTGTAGATATCAAGCAAACGCTTGTATGTACATAGCTGAAATTGCTCCCTCGATTTTTTATTTACGAAGGTTGACCGGTTTACCGTAAAAATCTTCTTGTTGGTAGGCAACGGAATAGGGCCGCTGACTACTGCACCCGTAGTTTTCACAGTCTTCACGATCTTCTCGGCCGATTTATCAACCAGGTTGTAATCGTACGACTTTAACTTGATTCTGATCCTCTGACTCACGTTCGTATGGTTTAAAGACTTAATTTTATTTACTTAAGAAACATAATATCCCCTGAGCTTATACAATACCTGACGCTGAATTTCATCAGGGAGTATTTCGTAGTGAGAAAACTGCATTGAACTTGTTGCCCGCCCAGATGTCAACGAACGTAGCGTGGTCACATAACCAAACAACTCCGACATAGGTACAATTGCATCAATTACCTGTATGCGCTGATTGCGGGCTTCAATCCTCTGAAGTTGTCCGCGCCTTCTGTTGATATCTCCGGTCACTTCACCGATCGATTCTTCAGGCGTTTCAACTTCTAGCTTCATGATTGGTTCCATCAGGCTAGCTCCAGCTTTGGCGGCTGCCTCACGAAATCCATATGTAGCGGCGATTTCAAAAGCAAGTGCATCCGAATCGACCGGGTGTGTTGATCCATCAAGTAGGCGAACCTTCATGCTATTGATGCGGAAACCGGCCAAAACGCCGTTAACCATAGCACTCTGAAATCCCTTCTCAATAGATGGAATGTATTCTTTAGGAATCGTTCCTCCTTTTATATCGTTGACAAACTGAAGACCTGTAATTCCGTCATCAGCCGGTCCAACTTCAAATAATATATCTGCAAACCGACCTTTGCCACCAGTCTGCTTTTTATAAACCTCACGATGAGTAACTGTTTGGGTCAGCGCTTCCTTGTATGCAACCTGCGGATTTCCCACGTTACACTCAACATTGAATTCACGCTTGATCCGATCAATAATGATCTCAAGATGCAACTCACCCATACCACTAATAATGGTTTGGCCGGTCTCGGCATCGATCCTCATATTAAACGTTGGGTCTTCCTCGGTAAGTTTAGCCAGTGAAAGGGCAAGTTTTTCAAGGTCATCCTGTGTCCGTGGTTCAACAGCTATGCTTATCACCGGTTCGGGGAAAGTCATCGATTCAAGTAATACCTGAAATTTCTCATCACACAGCGTATCACCTGTACGAATTAATTTAAAACCAGCAGCAGCACAAATATCTCCAGCCTCAATCTTCTCAAGCGGAATCTGCTTGTTGGCATGCATCTGCATCAAACGACTAATCCTTTCACGCTTCCCGGTTGATGCATTGAAAACAACATTACCAGCCGTAAACGAACCACTATAAACACGAAAAAATGCCAGTCGCCCGACAAACGGATCAGTAGCGATCTTAAAGGCCAAGGCAGCAAATGGTGCGTCAGGATCAGCCGGACGATTCTCTTCAGCCCCTGTCAAAGGATTGAAACAAGTAACCGAAGGAAGATCCAACGGACTAGGAAGGTATTTTGCAACGGCATCAAGCAACATCTGAACACCTTTGTTCCGTAGTGACGAACCACACAACACTGGAGTAATCCGCATCTCGAGTGTTGCTCTCCTCACAGCGGCAATGATCTCCCCTTCGCTGATCGAATCCGGATTGGTCAGGTACTTCTCGAGCAAATCTTCACTCTCCTCTGCTGCACCTTCAATCAGTTTCTTGCGGTATTCAGCAACCGTCTCAACCATATCATCCGGAACAGGCACCTCAATGAACTGCATTCCCAAAGAAACCTCATCCCATTGATAGGCTCGACCCGAAATCAAATCAACAATCCCGGTAAAAAACTCTTCCTGTCCAAGTGGTAACTGAACAGGCACAGGTTTAGCTCCGAGTTTATCGGTAATCTGATTCAACACGCTGAAAAAATCAGCACCAGTACGATCCATCTTATTGATGAAGCTTATTCTCGGGACACCGTATTTATCAGCCTGACGCCAAACGGTTTCCGACTGCGGTTGAACACCTCCCACAGCACAGAATATTGCAACGGCCCCATCGAGAACCCGTAGAGATCTTTCAACCTCAACGGTAAAATCAACGTGGCCCGGTGTATCTATAATATTAATCTTGTATTTCCGATTATCATATTCCCAGAAAACTGTCGTAGCAGCTGATGTGATGGTAATACCACGCTCCTGCTCCTGCACCATCCAATCCATGGTAGCCGTGCCCTCATGCACTTCACCAAGTTTATAGTTGATGCCCGAATAATACAGAATACGCTCCGTAGTTGTGGTTTTACCCGCATCTATGTGAGCCATTATGCCGATATTTCTGGTATGTTTCAGTTTATCCGACACTGTGTTCTGTATTGCTTGTTCTGTGAATTATTAATTAATCAGAAAAAATTAAAACCTGAAATGAGCAAAAGCCTTGTTGGCTTCAGCCATACGGTGAGTATCTTCTTTACGCTTGAAGGCTGAACCCTCTTCTTTGTAAGCGGCCAGAACTTCAGCAGCCAATTTCTGGCTCATACTCTTTTCATGACGCTTGCGGGCAAAGTTGATCAGCGCCTTCATCCCGATCGACATTTTGCGGGCCGGACGGATTTCGGAAGGAATCTGGAAGGTTGCACCACCGATACGACGACTGCGAACTTCAACAGCCGGGGTTACATTGGCCAACGCTTTTTTCCATACCTCGAGTCCATCTTCACCGGTCTTTTCACCAATGACATCAACGGCGTCGTAGAAAATGTTGAAAGCAGCATTCTTGTTGCCAGAATACATCAGGTTATTGATGAACTTTGTAACCAGTGTATCATTAAACTTCGGATCAGGAAGAATGATGCGTTTTTTTGGTTTAGCTTTCCTCATGGTTATAAGCTTGAAAGTGTCTGTTTAGCTATGATTATTTCTTCTTGGAAGTAGGTTTACCACCTTTGGCTGCCGCTGCGGCACCCTTTTTCGGGCGTTTTGTACCATACTTCGACCTGCGCTGATTGCGGCCATCAACACCTGATGTGTCGAGCGCTCCGCGAACAATGTGATAACGTACACCAGGAAGATCCTTAACCCTGCCGCCACGAATCAACACAATGCTGTGCTCCTGCAAATTGTGTCCTTCGCCCGGGATATAGGCATTCACTTCCTTCTGATTAGTCAGACGAACCCTGGCCACTTTACGCATGGCTGAATTGGGCTTTTTGGGTGTGGTAGTGTAAACCCTGACGCAAACACCGCGACGCTGTGGACATGAGTCCAATGCGGGTGATTTGCTTTTGTCAGTCAGGGCCTGACGGCCTTTGCGAACTAACTGCTGAATTGTTGGCATATCAACACTTTTAAAAAATTTTCAAATAATTAATACCTTCCCGAAAAGGGACTGCAAAGGTAGAAATTAATTTATAATTACCAATGTGTTACGATTATTTTTCTGGCTATAAAGCAGGTCTCCTTTAACTTATCCAGGAACCTTGGCCCGCACCGGAGGACCCGGCTTGGAATGTGACAATAATAGCAGGCAGCCATTGGGCGTAAAGCCCGGCGGACACCCCATTCCACTGGTTTTGACCTCAGTAGAAAGTTGAAACCTATTACTGTCCATTTTTTCAGGTTTCCTTTTCACAGCGTTAACTGTGATTTATTGTAAGTTAGGGCGATTACCCTAAAGCGGCTGCAAAGATAGACACTTTTCATTAACCTGCAACTACTTCGCAAAATAAATTTTTCTTAATCACACTTTTTCTTTCCTTTGCACCATGGAAAGTTCCCGATTATTTACGAAAAAAGGCCTCCGGCCAAAGATCCTTTTCCTCCCCAGATGGTATCCCTACCTCGAAGATCCAACGTTTGGACTCTTCATCGAAAGGCATGCCAGATGCATCTGCCACCTCGCCGACGTAAAGGTACTTTTCGTTCATCCTGTAGCCGGATTAACCCCCGGACTCCATTTCCGCCGCGAAAACCGCAACGGAATTGATACGCTCTGTATACATTATAATAGTACTCCTACTCGAAACCGATTCATAAACCTCCTCAGAGGCCTTGTAAACTACCTGAGGGCACAGTATCTGGGTTATAAACTGCTTTACCCCGGCACCGAAAAACCCGACATCTGTCATGTTCATGTTCTGACAAGACCTGCATTCCTCGCGCTATGGCTGCACCTTTTCCGAGGCATTCCTTACATTATTACTGAACACTGGTCGCGCTACCATCAGCAATTGAACCGATATAACGGTTTCTTTCGCAAAAGAGCCACTTCCCTGATTGCCCGTCATGCCTCTGCTATCACTGCTGTGAGCGCCCACCTCCGTACCGCCATGCAACAATGCAGAATCATAAACCCCAACTTTCAGCTAATCCCGAATGTTGTCGATACCGACATCTTTTCTTCGAACCATCCGCCTCAGCCCCATGCTGACAGAACCCTGATGGTTCACATCAGTACTTTCGAGGATGCTTCAAAAAACATCTCCGGATTAATTAGGACTACAGCCCGAATGGCCGCTGTCAGAAATGATTTTTCCCTTCGCCTCGTAGGCGATGGCATTGACTTTGTAAAGATGAAGGAACTGGCTGCCAGCCTGGATCTATTCTACCCTACCATTGAATTTACAGGTCTGGCCAACGATGAACAGGTAGTTCAACACCTCAATCAAGCATCCTTCCTCATTCTATTCAGCAACTATGAGAACCAACCCGTGGTCATCATCGAGAGCTTTGCCTGCGGACGTCCTGTTCTGGTAACACGTGTAGGCGGAATTCCTGAGCTGGTAAATGATCAGATGGGAATCCTGATCGACCCCGGAAACGAAGAACAACTGGCCGCGGCCATCATCAGCATGATCGATAATTACAGCAACTACAACCCTCAGACACTTCGCAGCTATGCAACCTGCAACTTCAGTCCAGCCATCGTGGCAACCCAACTGATGCAACTTTACCACGAGGTTTTACATCTGAAATAGTCTCAAAATCAAACTGATAATAGCCTTCGCATGCTGTGAAAAACCAACGACTCTGATCTGTAACATGCAGTTTTTCAAATCCTCTTTAAAAACTTAGTCATACCCTGACCGACTTCAGGCCTCAGTCTAATAAATACTTTTGAATAAAACCTACTCCACAAGCAACTATTCTTCAAAACTTTAACAGTTATAGTCATTCATTAAAAATGCCTTGTACACTACGATCATTCCTTCTTAATCTTGATATATATTAAATCACTACCGTCCCATACCATCCTTAAACCTCTTTCGCTGCTCCTTCGGGTCTCCTTTTTGTCACCCGGTAATCGCATCATAGTGCCTCAAAGTGGCAGTAAAGAGGCTTTGTAATAATAACGAATCAGGTATAACCAAAAAATTATCCGGGTATATTGCGGTAAAAGATCAAATCCATTAATTTCATCAACTACAGGGCTGTGCAAACCAATATTGCTTTCAGCAATATTGGCGACCGCATTGTCTGTGCATTGTCCACCATTAAGATATCCATTCGTCTTACTGAAAGGCTATCGCTTTAAGTCCTTACAGAAAGCTTAAAGTTCATCAAAGTGCGAACCTTCGTCCTGCAATTCTGTTATTAAGAATGCCTTTTTTCTGCCGTAGCGTGGGTTGTATCACCCCCAGAGTTAGTCCGGCAGACCTTTGAGATCTTTTTACATTTTCCATTATATTTGCACATTTGAATACCTAAATATGGAAGTAATCAATTATACCGGCGAGCACCTACTCCCGGGAACTTTGGGACAGCTGTTCGTCCTGATCGCATTTATTGCCTCAATCCTCTCTGCCTGGTTTTATTACAGTGCAAGCAGGCAACCAGGGCCCGGAACCGGTAATTCGATGCGGCGTTGGGGAAGGTTGTTGTTTATCGTTCAGGTTGCCGCCCTTGTGGCAGCCATAGCGATGTTATATTACCTTATATTCAACCATTACTTTGAGTACAATTATGTATATAAGTATTCATCACGCGATCTGCCCACACAATATATCATATCGTGCTTCTGGGCAGGTCAGGAAGGTAGTTTTCTTATCTGGGCCATGTGGCAAAGTTTGCTCGGACTGATACTGATCAAGGCAAGCAAAGAATGGGAAACCACGGTGATGACCATCTATGCAGTAGCCCAGATCTTTCTCATTTCTACTCTTCTTGGCTTTGACCTGGGGGGCATTGCCATCGGGCAAAACCCTTTCTCGCTCCTTCGTGATACAATGGGAGCCGCGCAGGCAGACTTTTTCTCTCATCCCAATTACCTCTCGATGATTACCGATGGTAACGGGCTGAATCCTCTGCTTGAAAACATCTGGATGACAACCCATCCTCCTATTCTTTTCCTTGGATATGCAGCAATGTTGGTTCCTTTTGCTTATGCCCTGGCCGGGCTATGGCGATCGAAACCCGTAGAATGGATCAAGCCGGCACTTCCCTGGACGCTCTTCTCATTGCTAATCCTTGGCATTGGAATTATCCTCGGGGGGATGTGGGCTTATGTCTCGCTCACTTTCGGCGGGTTCTGGGCATGGGATCCCGTTGAAAACGCTTCGCTGGTACCATGGATGGTTCTCGCTGCTGCACTGCACTTTCAGCTTGTGGCTCACAAACAGCGTACAAGCCTGGTATTCTCTGTCATATTTACTCTCGCGGGCTATTTCTTCGTACTATACGCCAGTTACCTCACCAAAAGCGGTGTATTGGCTGATTCTTCGGCACATTCGTTTGGCGATAACGGGATGGTAACGCAGTTGGTCATTACCCTGGCTGCCTTTTTCTTTATTCCTTTGGCCCTGATCCTTAAAAGATATAGGTTATTGAAAGGAGGCAAGAGCGAGAGCTTTGCCTCGCGCGAATTCTGGATGTTTGCCGGTGCTACCATTATGCTGCTTGCCACCTTCCAGATCATCTTTGTTACCTCCATTCCGGTATGGAACCAACTCTTCGGTCTCGATATCGCGCCACCCGCAAACGTTGTGGCCTATTACAACAAATGGCAATCACCTTATGCAGTGCTGATTATGTTGGCGATGGGGGTAGGATCTTTCATGCACTATCAGGTGACCAATATGAACAGGTTCCTTCGCCGGTCTACCTTGGCAGCCGGCATTGGAGTGACAGGCACTATATTACTTGCTATTTTTGCCCCTATCCACAATCCTGTTTATATCATCCTCGTCTTCTCTGCCATTTTTACACTTGTGATCTCTATTGAGTTAGCCATTATGCTGCTCAAAAAATCAAAAATACCAGGTGGCATGGTTAGTCATGCCGGTCTGGCAATTTTCCTTGCCGGGGTGGTACTCACTTTCTCTAACACCCGTACCATTAGCACCAACACCTCGGGCTACTACCTGGGCGACGAAAAATTCAACCGTGAAAACATCATGCTGGTACGTGGCGACACCCTTGAGATGGCTGAATACTATGTAACTTATCAGGATACCACCAACCTCGGACGAGAAACCTTTTATCGAATAGACTTTCTTCAAAAGACCGACCATGGTTTCGAAAAATTGTTTGATTTATCGCCAACAGTTAATCGCAACACCAGGATGGGCTACGTGTACAATCCTGCTACCCGGCGGGGAATGACCCGCGACATTTACACCTACATCGCCTATGCTGAGGACGCTCCAGGTACACTGACCCCTCTGGGCGGTAAAGAAGTGGATAGGGGCGATACCATACTTGTTAAGCAAAATATGATCATTCTCGATAGTGTTGCCATTGGTTCCCGATCTACTGAAATCGACCCCAACAACGTAACGCTGACTGCTTACCTGACGATTAAAAATTCCAATTCCGATATCCGCCAGCATGTTACCACTTCTTACATCGTCTCGAACGGCGAAGCCGAAAAGATTCCAACTACCCCTGACAGGGCAGGTGTACATATCGTCTTCGAAAAAGTATCGGATCAGCCGGGCAAAATCATCCTGAGCTTGTTCGAACCAAAGATGGATTTCATTGTCCTGCATGCCGTTGTAAATCCATACATCAACCTTATATGGGCAGGCGCAGGCATTCTCTTTGCCGGTCTTTTCATGGCCATGTGGCGAAGGATACGAAATAAAAGAACAGCTTGACATGATGTAACATTACTACATCTCCATGCGGAGCAAAAAGCCTGTTTGTGATAACGGCTGTTTGCTCCGTTTTTTAAGCTGTACGCAATGAGGAACCGCTAAAATGTTACTTATCTGCCAATACAAGCCCCTGTTTGCTTATCTGAGAAGTCAAACTGAGCAGCACAATTGTCGATAGCAAAACTCTTTGACGACGGTCATTAAAAAACCAGGCTATTGACCTATATAGGTAAAATGAATGGCATCAGCCGGGAAATATATTAAATTTGCCATCCACCCAAATGTAAAAACACATGGAAATCATCGAGACGGAAATTCGCGACCTTAAGATCATCAAACCTCAGGTATTCGAAGACGAGCGCGGCTATTTCTTTGAGTCATATAATCTTGAGAAATTTGCCAATGCCGGAATTGATATAGCCTTTGTACAGGATAACGAATCGAAATCAATGAAGGATGTGCTCAGGGGGCTTCATTTTCAGGCACCGCCATTTGCCCAGGGGAAGCTGGTCAGGGTTATGCGGGGTGCTGTGCTTGATGTTGCCGTCGATTTACGTAAAGGAAGTTCCACCTATGGGAAGTGGGCATCTATCATCCTGACCGAATCAAATAAATTCATGTATTGGATTCCTGCGGGGATGGCACATGGATTCCTGACGCTTCAGGATCATACCGTGTTTTTTTACAAATGCACAAATGTGTATAATAAGCCATCAGAAGGAAGCATCCGCTGGGACGATCCTACCCTTCAGATTGATTGGGGAACTAAACAACCGATACTATCAGCCAAAGATGAAACTGCCCCTCTTTTCGAAGGCTTTGTGAGTCCGTTTTAAACAGTGTAATACCTTTAAGCCTTCTGTTGACCCCAAAAATATTACCTTTGCGGGTTCTTTCCTTTACCCCTGAAAAAGGGGTATTGGTTGTTATATTATTATATATAAACATGTACATTCGCAATCAAATCGTTCATATAGCACTGCTGCTCGGAATCGGTATCGCGATTATAATATTGCACCTTAGTATGGCTGATAACCGCCTGGAAAACATTGCCAGCGATTTCTCCGAACGAACAGGGTTCCATTCCGTGGCGGTTCCACTACCTTCGCAACTTGAACTCGCGGGAGAAAAGGTGCCGTTAAATCTTTTCTACGTTCGTGAAAGCCTTGACCGTGAACTCACTTCAAACACTTATTGGCACTCGAACACCATTCTGATGTTCAAGCGAAGCCATCGATTCTTTCCAATCATTGAAAGAATCCTGAAAAAAAATGGCATTCCGGAGGACATGAAATATCTGGCATTGGTTGAAAGCGGGCTTACCGTAGTAACCTCATCTGCCGGCGCAGGCGGTTATTGGCAATTCATCCCGGAAACAGCCAAGACCTACGGCCTGGAGATCAATTCTTGGGTTGATGAACGCAATCATATTGAGAAATCAACAGAGGCAGCGTGCAAATACCTAAAGAAATCGTATGAAGAACACGGTAACTGGACCATGGTTGCAGCATCTTACAATGGCGGTCAGGGGCGGATGAAAAGGGTCGTTAAACATCAGGGAACAAACAACTTTTACGAGCTTTTTCTGAACAATGAAACCTCTAGATATGTGTATCGGCTGCTCGCCATGAAACTCATTTTTGAACATCCTGAAAAATATGGATACAAGATTCGCCCTGAAGACATGTACCCCCACATTCCCACAAAAAAAGTAGAAATCACCCAATCAGTGAGTAACTTACCTCAATTTGCCCGGGACAATGGCATCAACTACCGCATGCTTCGAGAAATGAATCCCTGGCTCTCCGACAGCACAATTCAGGTGAAGGATGGGAAAAAATACACGGTACTCATCCCGACAGGGAGGTTTAATGATTATGACCAACTCATCAGGGATGATATTCAAAATACTGCCAGAGCCGACTCATCGAAGATATGAAAAGTGAACTCAACTCGGGTGAAATGAAGGAGCATAAAAAAGAAATTGGCTCTTTCGAGGAAGAAAAACTACAGATTTATGGCGCAAGGGTTCACAACCTTAAGAACATTGATCTGACCCTACCACGTAACAAACTCGTGGTTATTACAGGCCTTAGCGGAAGCGGCAAGTCCTCCCTCGCCTTTGATACCATTTATGCCGAAGGGCAACGCCGTTACATGGAAACCTTTTCGGCCTACGCAAGGCATTTTCTAGGTACAATGGAGCGCCCCGATGTAGATAAAATTACAGGGCTAAGCCCGGTAATCAGCATTGAACAAAAATCGACCAACAACAATCCCCGCTCAACTGTTGGTACAATTACCGAGATTTACGACTTCCTTCGTTTGCTTTATGCACGTGTAGCTGAAGCTTACTCGCATGTTACAGGCGAAAAAATGGTTAAGTATACCGAGGAAAAGATCATTGAGCTTATTCTGGAGGAATTTGCCGGGCGGAAGGTTTTGCTGCTTGCCCCGGTGGTTAAAGGACGTAAAGGGCATTACAGAGAGTTGTTTGAGCAGCTTCGAAAGCAGGGTTATCTGCGTGTAAGAGTCGATGGGGAACTGGTTGAATTGCATCCGACCTTGCAAACTGACAGGTATAAAATTCATGACATTGAACTCGTGATTGACCGCCTGAAGGTAAATCAGGAGAGCAGGGCACGGTTGGTTCAGTCGGTTCAGGCTGCACTTCGGCAGGGGAAAGGCAGTGTCACAGTAATGGAGGAGAACCAAACCCTAACCAGGCATTTCAGCAGACACCTCATGTGCCCAACATCTGGAATAGCCTACGAAGAACCAGAACCCAATACCTTTTCTTTTAACTCACCTTATGGCGCCTGTCCAAAATGCAATGGACTGGGGCAGATCTCAGAGATAGACCTTGAAAAAATATTTCCGGATCCAAAACTTTCAATTCGAAAAGGGGGGATAGCACCAGTCGGAGAATACAAAAACAGTTGGATTTTCCATCAACTTGAAGGGATCGGAATCCGCTATGACTTCACCCTGGATACATCGGTGGAAGATATTCCCGATAAAGCTATCAATGCCATACTCTATGGGAGCGACGACAACTTCAAAGTAAAACGGGAAGTAAATGGCGTAATTAATACCTATACACTAAGCTTTGAAGGTATTGTGAATTTCATTCTGGCCCAAAACGATGAAAACGCAGGTCCTTCAGTACGCAAATGGGTTGGCAGTTTCCTGAACCGCATTGACTGCCCTGAGTGTAAAGGAGCCCGCCTGAAGCGTGAGTCGTTGCAATTTAAAATTGACGGGCACAACATCAGTGAACTGGCACAAATGGATCTTGTTTCGCTTCGTGACCTGATTGACAACCTCAGCGAGAGGCTTGATGAGCGGCGCAGAACAATCGCTTTCGAGATGATCAGGGAGATCAGAACAAGGCTTGGCTTTTTACTCGATGTGGGATTGGAATATCTGGCACTTGACCGGCCAGCAAGAAGCCTTTCAGGCGGAGAGGGTCAACGGATAAGACTCGCCACCCAGATCGGGTCACAGCTTGTCGGGGTACTCTACATTCTCGATGAGCCGAGTATTGGACTTCATCAACGTGATAACCAGAAATTGATACATGCACTCCGTAATTTGCGTGATGTAGGAAACTCGGTGATTGTAGTCGAGCATGACAAGGACATGATTCTGGCAGCCGACCATGTCGTTGACATCGGGCCAGGCGCAGGTGTTCATGGCGGTCATGTCGTAGCTCAGGGGCCTCCTTCCTCAATGGATCATTGCAATACCCTCACATGCGATTATATCAGCGGGAAAAAACGGATTGAAATACCTGCCATACGCCGTCCTGGGAACGGGCATTTTCTGACATTATCGGGCGCCACCGGAAACAACCTGAAAGATGTTACCCTCAGGCTCCCGCTTGGAAAATTTATTTGCGTAACCGGAGTCTCAGGAAGTGGCAAATCAAGTTTGGTAAACGAAACCCTGTACCCGATACTAAGCAACAAGTTTTACCGCTCGGAGCGAAAGCCTCTGCCCTATAAATCGATTGAAGGCTTGTCGAACATCGACAAAGTAATTGAGATCGATCAATCTCCCATCGGACGTACACCCCGCAGTAACCCTGCCACTTATACTAAGATATTTGACGAGATACGCAGCCTTTTTGTCATGTTACCTGAGGCCAAAATCAGAGGCTACAAACCCGGCCGCTTTTCTTTCAACGTAAAGGGTGGCCGTTGCGAGATATGCACCGGAGCAGGTGTCAAGGTGATTGAGATGAATTTTCTTCCCGATGTGATGGTTCCTTGCGAAGAATGTCAGGGAAAACGATATAACCGCGAGACACTGGAGGTGCGTTACCGGGGAAAATCTATCAGTGATATACTTGATATGACGATTGATCAGGCTGTTGAGTTCTTCGAAAACCTTCCGTCACTGTTGCAAAAAATCAGAACCCTTCAGGAAGTCGGACTTGGATACGTCACACTTGGACAGTCCTCCACAACGCTTTCGGGAGGAGAAGCCCAGCGGGTAAAACTTGCAACTGAGCTCTCCAAGCGCGATACAGGAAAAACCCTATATATTCTGGATGAACCCACAACCGGACTACACTTTGAAGACGTACGAGTACTCATCGAGGTATTGAACCGGTTGGCCCTGAAAGGGAATACCATCCTCGTGATTGAACATAGCATGGAGATCATAAAGGTGGCTGATCACGTCATCGATATGGGTCCTGAAGGTGGTGCCAAAGGAGGGCAAATCGTGGCAGAAGGCTCACCCGAAGAGGTGGCTCATGCAACATCAGGGCACACAGCCCGTTTTCTACTTGAATCGCTTAATGAATTTAAATAATAATTACCATGGCTGCTAATACCATCGAGATCATTTGTGAAAACACCGGGATGACAAAGTCCTACACGAAAGGAACCACACTTGATCAGATTGCCGCCGATCAAAACATCCAACTAAAGGAGCCTGTTCTGGGTGCACTAATTAACAATAAATTGCGTGAATTATGCTACGATGTTTACAAACCCAAAACCGTCCAGTTTGTCGACATGACGCATCCCATCGGTTACCGGATGTATGCCCGTTCGTTGGCATTTATCATGTACAAGGCCGTAATGGATATGTGGCCCGAGGCAACACTTCGTATTGAACATTCGGTTTCGAAGGGCTGGTATTGCGAAATTGACAATGTGGGTATCATCATCAAGCCCGAGAACGTGGAAGAGCTTGAGAAAAAGATGAAAGAAATCGTGATGGCGGATATCCCTTTCACCCGAACAGAGGTTCGTACTGAAAAGGCAATAGCGCTGTTTCAGGAGCGTCAGATGTCCGATAAGGCCGACCTTTTTGGCACACGCACCGATATGTACACATCCATTTATAGTCTTGGCGATCAGATAAATTACTTTTACGGTTATTTGGTTCCATCAACCAGGTACATTCATACTTTCGACCTGATTCCTTTCAATGGTGGCTTATTACTAAGGCTGCCCGAAAGGCACAATCCCCACCATCTGCCACCTGTTCCCCGACAAGAGAAACTATTTAAGATTTTCCGTGAGCATAAAAAATGGGGTATCATCATGAAAGTCCCATACGTTGGGAATCTTAATGAAGCCGTCGCCGGTCACCATGAATCTGAGCTGATTCAAGTGGCCGAAGCACTACATGAAAAAAAAGTAGCACGTATTGCCGATAAGATTTTTAAACGACGGCATGAAGTAAAAATAATCCTGATTTCGGGTCCATCATCCTCGGGCAAGACAACCTTCAGCAAGCGACTTGGTGTTCAGCTTTCGGTACTGGGTTTTCGTACACGACTGATTTCAATCGACGACTACTTCGTTGACCGTGAATTAACGCCGCGCGATGAGAAAGGCGATTATGATTTCGAAACCATCAAGGCGATCAATGTAGAAAAGTTCAATCAGGATCTTAAGGATCTGATCGACGGGAGACAGATTGAATTGCCACGATTTGATTTCAATGAAGGGAAAAGCAAACTTTCTGGCAAAATACTGCAATTGGGAGACAATGACCTGCTGATCGTTGAAGGCATCCATGGATTGAATCCGGAATTAACCCCCGGGATTAAACCAGGGCAAAAGTTTAAGGTTTTTGTTTCGGCACTTACACAGATCTCCATCGACACCCAAAACCCAATTCCTTCGACCGATAACCGACTCATTCGTCGTATTGTACGTGATTATCAGTACCGGGGTTATTCGGCCCTGAATACGCTACGCAGGTGGGATAGCGTGCGCGCTGGTGAAGAGGCCAATATTTTCCCCTTTCAGGAGCAGGCTGACATCATGTTCAACTCTGCTTTGTTTTATGAACTGGCAGTATTAAAAACGATGGCCGAACCCATTCTCAAGGAGGTTCAGCAGAACGTTCCTGAATACGCTGAAGCCGTCCGCCTGCTCAAATTTCTCTCCTTCTTCAGAACAATTGGATCGAAGGAAATCCCCCCAACGAGCATCCTTCGTGAATTTCTTGGAGGAAGCAGCTTCATATATTAATAGAGCATATGAAAAGTTTTGTTCCACTACAATACATCCCCATTGAGGACGACGGCTACCACATTCAGATCCAAGCCACTGTCAACAGTCACAATGTACGGCTGGTTGTTGACTCTGGCGCCTCTCGTTCAGTGTTAGACCTGAACAGAATTAACAGGCTTAATGGAACAGATCAGCGGGCTGTCGCTCATATTGAGGCTCAAGGTCTTGGCGAAGATATAGAAAGCTATTTACTTCATTGTGATGAAATTAAGCTTTTAAGCCAGCGGTTAGTGGACTACAATGTTGTACTTGTTGATCTGACCCCAATGAACCAATTGTTTAGTTCTCTCAATGCACCCAAAATTGCAGGTATTCTGGGAGGGGATCTTTTGGCTGAGTATAAAGGAATTATAAACTACGATAAGAGAACCCTGAAAATTGCAGGAAAGAGCTACCCCCTCTTTATATTAAGCTTTACAGACGGTTCTTTTCACATGATAACCCATCTTCCGGTGAATGGTAAACCTGCTTGTTTCCTGCTGGATACCGGAGCCAGTAAAACTGTTTTTGATATCAGGGAATTTCCAAACCTTCACTCTTTTGACACTAATGACTTGGTCCTAAACGATAGACCATCTGCAGGTATTCACATAACAACTTCCGAGCACCAATCCATTCAGCTTGAGAAATTGTCGTTTGGTTACCTTACTATGTACAAAACAGAAATTTTGTTACTTGACTTATCAAACATAAATTACACTTATTCGTTGCTGAATCTCCCCCCCATCGATGGTATTCTGGGAAACGATTTGCTTAGATCGCTTGAAGCCATTATCAATTATAAAAAGAAAACACTAAGGCTTAAAGATTAATTATTTATATGCAAAATCTTACTGAAGGCAAGGCAGGGAGCCTTATTCTCAAATTCGCCATACCAATGTTGCTTGGGAATGTCTTCATGCAAATTTATAGTGTAATTAACAGCATTGTGGTCGGGTTATTCATTGGAAAAGAGGCTCTCGCTGCAGTGGGAGCCTCTTTCCCTTTAATCTTTGCACTGGTGAGTTTCATTATTGGAATTGGTATGGGATTCTCAATCGCCATCTCACAATACTTTGGTGCGCGCGACATAACAAAAGTTACCAGGACCATCGACACCATGTGGATTTTTCTGCTAGTATCATCAATAATTATTACAGTTATTGGGTTAACCTTCAGCAGACAATTGCTTGTTCTCACCGGTATTCCTGGAGATGTTCTTCCACTTGCGATACCCTATTTCAACATTAATATCATCGGGTTTATTGTGTTGTTCGCGTTCAATGGTGGGACGTCCGCCTTGAGAGGACTCGGCGACTCCAAGACTCCCTTATATTTTCTCATTATTTCCACGCTAGTCAATATTGCCCTTGATTTGCTCTTTGTTCTGGTGTTCAAATGGGGCATAGAAGGAACAGCATGGGCTACAGTCATTGCTCAGGCCGGTGCTTTCTGTACAATGGCCATATACCTGAACCGGACGCACCAAATCATTAAAATAAACTTTCGCAGATACGTTTTCGATCGCGAAATATTCATGAAGAGTGTCAAAATTGGATTGCCTACAGGTTTCCAGCAAACATTTGTCTCTCTTGGAATGGTAGCCTTGCTCAGTATTGTTTCCCAATTTGGGACCGTGGCTGTTGCAGCCTATACAGTCGCCACTCGCATTGACTCATTCGCTTCGATGCCGGCAATGAATTTTGCCTCCGCCTTATCGACTTTTGTAGGTCAAAACTTAGGAGCAGGACGTGCCGACAGGGTAAGATCAGGAATGATTGCCACCTTGAAAATGACTTCTGTCATCTCCCTTTCTGTAACCATAATTGCTATCCTCTTCAGCAGGCAAATGATGGGCATCTTTACCAGAGACCCTGAGATTATAGCTATTGGAGCCGATTATCTGGTAATCGTAAGTTCGTTTTATTTGTTCTTCTCTGCCATGTTTGTTATAAGCGGTGTAATGCGTGGTGCAGGCGATACATTGATTCCGATGTTCATCACACTGCTCTCGCTCTGGCTAATCAGGATCCCTGTATCGTGGTTGTTGTCTGATGCCATAGGTATTCATGGCATTTGGTGGGGTATTCCCATAGCCTGGTTTATCGGAATGGTTGGGGCATGGTTTTACTACAAAACGGGCAGATGGAAACTAAAGGCCATCGTAAAGCATCTGTTGACTGTAGACGCTGGGGCTAAATAACTAAATGGTTTATTGCCAGCCGGAAGCCAATACATCGATCAGGTGAATGGTCTTAATCGGTAAATTGTTCTTCTTTATATAGCCTTCCATGTGCATTAAACAACTCGCATCAGTACTCACTATATAGCTTGCTCCTGTAGCAAGGGCATTCCCTACTTTCTGCTCAGCCATAGCCACAGAAATGGGTTCATGCTTTATCGTAAAGCTACCTCCAAATCCACAACAGACATCCCGCTCTTCCATCTCAACCAATTCAAGACCCTTAACTTTTGAAAGCAAAATGCGGGGTTGATCTGTAAGACCATACTCACGCTGCGCTGCACAACTATCATGAAAGGTCACCTTCTCAGGAAAAACAGCCCCGAAATCGACAACATGTGCCACATTTACCATAAAATCGGTAAACTCATAGATATTGCGTTTCAGTTGCTTATACTCATTATGTAAGGCCGAATTGTGAAAAAGCTGCTGGTAATAATTCCTGACATAACCTGCACACGAAGCAGAAGGACCTACAACTGGCCGGTCGTGAGGAAAATCTTTGATAAACTTTTCTCCAATGGCTTTTGCTTCATCCATAAAGCCACTGTTAAAGGCCATCTGACCGCAACAAGTCTGGTTGGAATTATAATTAACCTTAATACCGGCCTTTTTCAGAATTTTTATCATGTTAATCCCAGTCCCGGGATATACCTGATCGATGAAACAGGGAATGAATACGTCTACTTCCATGAGGCTTATAATTATTCATGCAAAGTTATCGAAATAATGAATGATATTTATTGTCAGAAAAAAATCAACTATCCCAGAGTAATACCTACCTGCTGAAGATGGTAAAAAAAACCGGGATATGACTTTCCAACAACCAGAGGATCATCAATCAAAAGAGGCTGTGTAAGCACAACAAGGGGGGCGAAAGCAAAAGCAATACGGTGGTCATCGTAAAAATCCACACTTCCGTGATGTAATCCACGATGCCGGCTGATCTCTACCGAATCATCATCAACTATCTTAAACGAGCCTCCCAGTTCAGTAATTCCTTTACACATTGCCTTCAACCGGTCGGTTTCCTTTATCCGCAGGGTATTCAGCCCTGTTATTCTTTGGGAAATATTCAACCCGGCCAGCGTGGCAAGATAGCATGGGGCAAGATCGGGATAATCAGAAAAGTCAATGGTCGATGGAAGCATACCCACCTGCCCGGTATTAAAGATCGTCAGGCCTGTATCAGATGATACAGTTACGACACCAAAACAGCGATAAAGATTTGTAATCTTTTCATCTCCCTGTAATCCATTCGTGGTCAAATTTTTAAAATAGATTTTAAGTGCGGGATTCAATGCCACCAGCTCATACCATGGAGCAGTAGCCGACCAATCGGCAAAACCCTGCACAGGGATACTTTTATAGAGGCCGGCACTTATTTTGATAAAATGCTCGTTTAGGTCAACTCCGATTCCGGCATCCTGCATCAACCTTGCGGTCATCTGAACGTAGGGCTCTGAAATAAGCTTCCCTTTCATTCTTATGGATATCCCCCTTTTCATGGCAGGGGCAATTAACATCAGTGCCGATACAAACTGGCTGCTGATCGTTGCCTCAACATCAACCTGCCCACCATCCAGCTTTCTGCCTGTAATCACAAGGGGTAAAGAATCATCCGGTGTCTCGCTTTCAATCAGGGCACCAAGCTGACGTAACGCATCAATCAATGGTTTCATCGGACGCTGCTGCATGCGCTCAGTCCCCCTAAGTATGAATTGGCCGTTGCAAATTGACAACAAGGCCGTCAAAAACCTGGCCACTGTTCCGGCAGCACCGCAGTCCAGGTTAAGCACGCCATCCTCTGCGCGATGAGCTGCAACCCGTTGAAGAAGTTTATTCATAACAAGCATATCTTCTGGGCTATTAACTGATATAGCATCCAACGGGTACGATTGCAAAAAACGCATGATCATGAGTCTGTTTGCAATGCTTTTTGATTCAGGAAGGTCGATAACTGCCTCCCTGATTCCAGGTTTATAAAGGAGTGGCAAATAACTCACGATAATAAACTTAAGACCAATTCAACTTCTTCCCTGACCGACTCGGCGGCAATTTCCTGATCAAACAATGGCATTCCGGGTTCCTTCAGCAAAACAAAGCGCAAAGAATTGCCGACATTCTTTTTATCATATCTCAGGAATTGCATTAACGACATTGAAGTCATCCCACATGTTTTCGGTATTGAAAAATTATTCAGAATGAATTCTTCCCATTTTGCTGCAAAATCAGGACTCAATCCGGCAACCCTGACAGAAAGACGCAAAGCAACCAGCATACCAGCGGCTACCGCCTCACCGTGAAGCCACGGCTCAGCGTTCGCCAGTAATGAAGCTGATTCGAAAGCATGGCCAACGGTATGCCCGAAATTCAAGATTTTACGCTGCCCTATTTCGTACAGATCAGCATTTACCACGCTGTCTTTAAATTTCACAGAGGCCTCAACCAAAGATGCCAATGTTGCCGGATCGGCAGGTAATCCGTGGTTTACGAGCCGCAACGCCTCACCTCCCTGCAGAAATGCATGCTTAAGGCATTCAGCAAAGCCGGACTTTAACTCCCGCGAAGGGAGCCACTTCAAAAAACCCGTCCAGATAATGACCTCATCGGCCCGGGAAAAGGTACCGATCTGATTCTTGGCTCCGCCAAGGTTAACCCCCGTCTTCCCACCTACTGAAGCATCAATCATGGACAAAAGTGTGGTCGGGATATTAATAAACCGGATACCCCGTTTGAAAATCGATGCAGCAAAACCACCAAGATCAGACACTACACCCCCACCTATATTAATAATCAACGAATTGCGATCCATTCCTGCTTCCAGCCATTCCTGACTAAGCTGTTCGACGACCGTTAATGATTTGGATGCTTCTCCTGGCTTAACAACAGACATATGTGCAGAAGATGAGATTTTCTGCAGCAGTCCTGTCTGTTCAATCACGGTTTCTTCAACATTCCGGTCAGTAAGCACGCCAACCGAAGCAAATCCGGGGATACGGCGTCGTAACCTGGACACTAGCCCAGCCATATCGTTAACCATCAACACATTATCTGACAGCCTGATCATAAAATTACTATTTTGCAGAGCCATTGAAAAGCGATGGCAATTTACGAAAAAGAAAGGAGCCTGTCATTCTGTCGCTGCAGGAGCCATTTGCCCGAAGAAAACAAACATGGAACAATCTTTGAACATATTCAAAAAAATAGATATAATAAATGGATATAAATAAGCCTGTACATATTAATTCGATGAATTTCGAAAAAGTAATCAGAAAGGGGATTGTACTCGTTGATTTCTGGGCTCCATGGTGTAGCCCCTGCCGTGCGATGGAACCAGTATTGGATGACCTGGCCTCGCATCTGGAAGGGAAAGGCCTCATCACAAAAATAAATGTCGATGAAAACCCCAGCATTTCATCGCGATACGGAATTTTTAGCATTCCAACCATGATAATTTTTCATGACGGGAAGGAATTTAGACGTTTCACGGGAGGTCAATCTTCAGAAAAATTACAGAAAATTATAACCGATCAATACAACAACACCATATGATAACAAAAGACAAGCTGAGAAAAATGTGGCCCTCGCTGGCAGGAATTGTTGCAGGCATTGCAGGAGGATACCTCTACTACATCGAAATCGGGTGTAGCAGCGGCACCTGCCCGCTCACCGGCAACCCATGGATGACTATGCTTTGGGGAGGTGTGATGGGGTACCTTGTTGGTGATATGTTTGTTAAAAAAGAGCAGGGTAAAAATCAGTCGTAAAATAGCTTATAAATCAGTCTTTCCATTAACATAGCATAATGCTGGTATACTCCGGCGTCAGTTACCCGCGATGTTGAATTCAAACTTATTACTTCCAAATATCCTGTTTAAAACAACAACCAGTACAGGGCTTTTTCGTACAGCTCGCATTACTGCAATTGTTTGGCAGTAATACAGTCAATCATGATAGATAAGACTCCTGCCGGTAGTGGGTAAATGAAAGGGTATGGCATCTGCACTTAACGCCATCGTTTTCTTTTGCCGGATAGTTATATCAACCCCTTATTGCCATATTTCGACAATATATTGATTAAAATTCAGGATCATCAGACACACTGATGTGAAAAGCTCTGCCTGGATTGCACTAACAATCAACTATTGGATGCCGCTGGATGATAGGTCTATATCAATTCCGCCGACAGCCACATAGAACTATTTCATATCCTCAAATTTTAGAGCCGGTTTGCGTTAAAATCAGCAAAAAACCCACATTATTCTACAACAAAACAACAAATATTCAAAATACTGATTAACAGGGGTAAAATATAGTGTCGCTTCGTTGTCGCTTCGAAGCGGCTTCGAAGCGGCTTCGTATTTTTTCGAAACGATAACGAAGCCATTATGAACAAGCCCCGAATGAAATATAACTTAGGTATAATTTATGTAAGAAGAAGAGAGGAGCAGTTTTTTAACCTGAAAAGTAAAATCAGTGAGAGAGGTTTATGCTTCTTGCTCGGAAGCAAAGAAACCGGCGCCATCTGGCATAAGCTGATGGATTGATTGTTAATAAATTAATGGCAAGCATCGGGGAATAGCTGCATGAAAAGATGCACCTTTCGTCTGTAATTTGCCAATAATTCCCACATCAAAAAAGGCTGGCTTTCAAACAGGATGAAAACAGAAAAAGTTGTGACTTATCGAATCTGAAGGGCTACGACTGGTTATCTTTGCACAGCAAAACACCTTTTGTATTCCATTCCATTACGTATTGGAACACGGACATAACCTACTTCAGTTCCATCTGGAATATGAGACCTTATATCGATCAGTAAATATTTTCATGTTATGGTGGAGAGGAGCTTCCTGCGATAAAAACCATTACCCTTCATAACTATTGGCCTTTATACTGTTCATGCAATTCGGGGCAGAACCTCAAATAGTTAACTTGCAGAAATCAAAAAAGATATTGAACGCTAATCGATAGGCTCCAAAAGACTTCTTTGTCTTATTAGTATGATTTACATTCGGAGAAAAATCACAATATGACCTCGGAATTGACCTCAATTAAAAGTCTGATTAACTGGCAAATAAGCTTCAGGATATACGAAAAGAGGAAGGGCGATTAACCAGAAACCGGAGAGAAACAATGATGAACAGACAAAACAGTGTTTTATTCCTTCTGGCTGATCAACCTGAGTTCATCTTTTACTTTTTTGGGCAGCGAAGCCACAACCAGCTCGTAAGAGTGGTCAATCCATTGCATGACAATCTCATCACTTACAGAACCGTCGATCAGGACAGTATTCCACAATCTCTTATTCATGTGATAACCAGGAGAAACACAAGCATATTGTTCACGAAGACGAATGGCAAGATCCGGGTCGCATTTCAGGCTGATAGAAAAAGCATCTTCCAGATCGGTAAGGGCAAACATTTTATTCATTACCTTGATAACCAATGTAGTTTCATCAAAAGGGAAAGAATCGGTAGCACCGGCTTTCTGCAGGCAATAGTTATGAAAGGATTCTATATTCATGTTAAAAAAGTTTAAAAAAAAAGAGACTACAAAAGTAGTAACATCAGACTATCAAAGGCAAAGGTGAAAACGAATTGTTAAAACAGGCATGTGATGAAATAGGATGGTACCATGATAACGCAATAGTGTGGTTAAAATGGATTATTTTTGCCGGTATCGTGGCAAAATTTGTATTGAACTCAACTGAAAGTTAACCAAAAAGCGTTGCTTATGTTACTAAGTTCCAAGACGTCAGACCTCAAAAAGAGGATGCGTGAAGCACTTCAGGGTGGTGGCTCAAAGGCCATTCAAAGCCAGAAGTCTAAAGGGAAACTAACAGCGCGGGAGCGTATTCTTGCCCTGCTCGATCCCAAAACATTCCATGAATATGATCTTTTCGTGTCTCATGCGGGAAAAGATTTCGACATGGATAAAAAATTCCTGCCAGGCGATGGTGTTGTCACCGGGACTGGAACCATCAACGGTTATCCGGTGTGTATATACGCCCAGGATTTTACTGTTGCCGGAGGAAGTCTGGGCTATGCTCATGCCAAGAAGATTGTCAAGATCATGGAACAGGCTATGAAACTGAAGGTACCAATTATTGGTATCAACGACTCAGGTGGAGCTCGTATCCAGGAAGGTGTGAATGCGCTGGCCGGTTACGGAGATATCTTCTTCCGCAACACGATGGCCTCAGGCGTGATTCCACAAATAAGTGTTATTCTTGGCCCCTGTGCCGGAGGTGCTGTCTATTCTCCAGCCCTTACAGATTTTGTATTCGTGGTTGACAAGATCTCTCAGATGTTTATCACCGGTCCTGAAGTAATCAAGACTGTATTGGGTGAAGAAATATCCAAGGAAGATCTTGGCGGGGCACGAGTACAGGCTGAAATAACTGGAAATGCCCATTTCTTTGCCGACAGTGAAATTCAATGTTTTGAACAGATCAAACAGCTTGTGAGCTTCATTCCCTGGAATAACGAGAACAAAGCCAAGCCTTTCCCCAAAAAAGCACCAAAACGGCAATACAAAATCGAAGAGATTATTCCGGTTGATCCTTCTGAGCCTTATGATGTTAGAAATGTTATCAAATCGATATGCGATGACAGTGAATTTCTTGAGGTTCAGGAACGGTTCGCCCGTAATATTGTCATCGGTTTTGGACGTATTGGTGGTCAGACAGTAGGTGTTGTTGCTAATCAGCCTATGTACCTGGCGGGAGTACTCGATGTTGACAGCTCAGATAAGGCAGCTCGTTTTATCCGTTACTGCGACTCATTTAACATCCCGCTGGTAACTCTGGTCGATTTACCCGGCTATCTTCCGGGTGTTGATCAGGAATATGCAGGGGTTATCAGGCATGGCGCAAAGATGTTGTATGCCTATTCTGAAGCAACAGTGCCCAAGATTACCCTTATTCTGCGCAAAGCGTATGGTGGTGGATATATTGCTATGTGTTCGCACCATCTAAAAGCAGATTTCGTTTTTGCATGGCCAACCGCCGAGATAGCCGTAATGGGCCCGGAAGGAGCTGCTAATATCATTTTCAGAAAAGAAATCACTGAAGCTGAGAACCCCGAGGAAATGCGCCGCCAAAAGATAGACGAATACAAGGATAAATTCGCCAATCCTTATGTTGCTGCTGCATACGGATATGTAGATGCCGTTATTGAACCTGCAGAAACAAGACATTTCCTGACCCATGCGCTTGAAATCTCGCAAAATAAAGCGGAACAACGGCCATGGAAAAAGCATGGCATCCCTCCATTTTAATAGATATACGCAACAACTTATCGATTCAATCATTGACGAATTCTACTATGATGGAAAAAGAAAACATTGAAGAAAAACAGTCTCCTGTTCCTGATAACCTCGAAGTTTTTCATGTTGAGGAGGGTTACTATAAAACCATTATCCCCGATCGGTTTAAAAACCGGAAGACGAAAGTCCCTCCGCAATCAAATATCGTTGCGCAGATTCCAGGAAAGATCGGCGAGATATTTGTGAAGGAGAATCAAAAAATAAAGGCAGGTGAACGACTTATGATGCTGGAAGCAATGAAAATGAACAATATACTTACCTGCCCATTTTCAGGTACAATAAGAAACATTTTGATAGAAACCGGCGCAGTAGTCCCTAAGGGTGAACTGCTGATGATTATTGATCCTGCCTGAAGCCTCCGGGAGGGAGCAGAGAATTGGTAGCAGCCACGAAGCCTAACAATTCCTGTCGTCCTGCACCTGTATCGGCAGAGGTGACAAACAATTGCGGCAATTCCTCCCAGGATTGCCGCAATTTCTTCTTATAATAATCGAGATTTTTTTCCTGACCAATCTTTCCGAGTTTGTCAGTCTTGGTAAATACCAGGACAAAAGGCAATTCATTTTTAGCCATAAATTCCATAAAGGAGATATCAATGGCTTGTGGCTCAAGTCGGGAATCAATAAGTATGAATGTGCACATCAGATTCTTTCTCAGGCGCAAGTATTCTGATATCATTCCAACCCAGTCATTACGCAACGATTTAGGAGTTTTGGCATAGCCAAAACCGGGTAAATCTGCCAGATACCAACTATTATCAACCAGAAAATGATTAATTGTTTGCGTCTTCCCGGGAGTAGAAGAAATCTTGGCAAGTCCCTTGCGTTCGCAGAGCATGTTGATAAGCGACGACTTACCCACATTTGACCGTCCAATAAAAGCAAACTCAGGCAATACCGGAGAAGGGCATTGTTTATATGAAATAACACTCGAGATAAACTCTGCTGTTTTGATTTTTAACCTCACTTGTGGTTCCTCCTCACGCGAAGCGATAATCCCCTGAGATTAATCTTCTTAATATAAGAAGCCAGGTGCCTCGTTTTCTTCTTTTCGTAAACGTCATTAATAGTAATAAGTATGCCCGACTCTTCCACATCGCCAAAATGTTTGTTGATCGCAGCACCAAAAAATCTCATGGTAGGAGAAAGGTTCATGTAAGCATTAAATAGCGGCGGGATATTCTCCTTATACAGCCGGATCGTATGGTTGAGGATTCGATAATTTTCTTCGTAATTCTTTCCGGTGAAGAGTGCCGATAGCTCATCCGGATTGGTCATGATAGGCACAGGCTCAAATGGGACAACAAGTTTATCGGGATCAGGAAAATAACGATGCAGAAAAAACAGCAACACGTCACGTGCCATCAGATTATACTGAGAATACATTGTCATTTTCCCGAAGAAATAGCGCACACTTGGATTATCAATCACAATAGCTCCCAAACCATCCCAGAGGTTGTCGAGCGAAAACATACCTTTCCGAACATTATAAGTTGCCTGGTATTTGGGCTGAACAAACGACCTTCCCAATTCAATGGTTTGAGGCATAAACTCCCTTACAAATCTCTCAGAAAAATGAAACAGGCTGGCGGTAGGAGATTTAAACCGTCCATTCAGGTCGGTTCCGATATCCTTACAATGAATAAACCGATATCCGCCAATGATCTCTTCATCGTCAGGATCCCAGACAATTAATTGCTTGAAAGGAACCCGGGAGGTATCATATTCATCAAGGTCCACCTCCATTCCGGTACCTCCCCCCCCATCGCGAAAAGAAATTTCACGTAAACGGCCTATCTCACGCATAGTATGTGGTGAGTCCTGTTGGGTAACCACAAATATTTGACGGTTGCCGTAATTGGTGTTCCTGACAAACCGGGCCTCAGTCAACTCCGAAGCAATCAGATCACGATCGACCGGAGGAATTACTGGTTGCAAACTTATCTCTTCCATAGCAGCATTATTTTACCTGTTCTTGTCCCTCAAATATCGCACCAGAGTCAGCTCCTAATCTGTAAATATATTTTCGCATACTTGAAGCCCATTGTCCGTCTGATATATCAGGTGAGAAAATTTTCCATGAAATCGGTTTTCCGAAAGTGATGGTGATCGTCTTTCCCTTCTGTCGAAACATTTCATCAGGCAAAAACAGCATCTCTATATTGGCTTTAATGCCAAGCCATACACGTAATCTGGCTATATTGTAAAAAAAAGCCCTGTTAGCTCCATCGATGTGGACAGGTACAATATCGCGTTGATATTGCTTCGCTTTTGTTATAAAGGTCTTTTTCCATTCAAGGTCCAACACCTCGTTTCCTTGCCGTCTTGAGCACAATCCTGCAGGGAAATAGAGAACTGCTTTTGATCCGTTAAAAGTATCATCAAGCAGTCTGGAAAGACTGGTATTCCGACCATGCTTGTTTATTGGCAGAAACAGCGGCTTCATATTGGGGATGTACATCAACAGATCATTAACCGGGAAAACCAGATCAGGTCTGAAATCACCGACCGCCTGCATGAGTGCCAATCCGTCAAGTCCCCCAAGCGGATGATTGGAGGCAACGACAAATCGGCTGCCCTCTGGCAGGTTCTCAGCCCCTTTGACCTTGATATGAACATGAAAGTCATTCAGACAAGCCCGAACAAAATCAAGCCCCATCTTATCCTTGTGCCGGGTCAGAAAACCGTTGAGTTCATCCTGATGGACAAGACCTTTGAGCCGTCCAATCAACCAGGCAGGAATCCAACGATATAACCTGGGATTTTTACCCTTAAGAACTGCATCGACATCAATCTTCTGAATATCGTCGGATAAAACATCCGACTCATCTATTTTAACAACTTCTGGCATAACACCCAATCATCAAGAGAATTTAGTTACAAATGTAGTGAATAACCTTGCCCATTTTACAACAATTTAAAAATCAGCATGTTTTCCACACGTTTAACCAAATGGTTGATTCGCGTTGTAAAAATTATTACAATTCAATGAAACTTTAAACACTAACAATCAACTATTTAACAGCTAGATCAAAAGACACCCTTCCAATTCATAAAAAAAGTTATCAACAAAAGTGGACAAAAGTGGATAGAAGTGTAACGAAGTGGGAAATCTGTCGTATATTTGGACAAAATTTCCGTAGATGCTCAATTTCATTGGAGTACATGAGTGTAAAGCAGATGACAAAGGCAGGATTATGTTTCCGGCACCACTTCGCCGACAGTTGCAGGGAATAATCGATCAGGGCTTTGTTGTCAAGCGTAGCGTCTTTGACCGCTGCCTTGAGCTTTTCCCCATGTCGGAATGGAATAAAGAGATGGATCGGATAAACAAGTTAAACAGGTTTGTAAAGAAAAATAATGACTTTATCAGGATGTTTATGGCCGGCGTTAAAGTGCTTGAACTTGACGGCAATGGTCGCTTCCTGATTGCCAAGGATCTGATGACCTTTGCAGGCCTCCAGAAAGAGGTAGTGCTGGTAGCATCAGGAACACGGATTGAAATCTGGGATAAAGAAAAATATGAAACTGCGGTGAACGATCCCGCAACTGACTTTGGAGCTTTAGCCGAAGAGGTGATGGGATCAATGCCTTACGATACTTCAACTGAATAAATAACTTACCATGTATCACGTACCGGTAATGCTTAACGAATGCACAGAAGGGCTCTCCATTAAACCGGAAGGGCTATATGTTGACGTCACCTATGGTGGTGGAGGGCATAGCCGTGCAATTCTCGGGCAATTACAGCAGGGCCGGTTATATGGTTTTGATCAGGATGAAGATGCACGGCAAAACATCCCTGAGGATGACCGTTTCACGTTTATCGCACAAAACTTCAGGTACATGAAAAACTACCTGAAACTTTATCAATCCATTCCTGTAGACGGAATTCTCGCCGATCTGGGGATCTCCTCCTTTCAGATTGATGAGCCCTCCAAAGGATTTTCAACTCGGTACGACGGGCCGCTTGACATGAGAATGGATCGTCGACGGGGAACTACCGCCGCAGAGGTGGTAAATCTGTACTCTGAAGAGAAGCTTACAGAAATCTTCAGGCTCTATGGCGAACTAATCAACGCCCGTAAGATCGCATACAGGCTTTCAACCAGCCGAAACGACCAACCCATTCAAACGACCTCGCAACTCTGCGAACTCTTACGTCCTCTGGCACGACCCCATACAGAGAACAAGTTTCTGGCTCAGGTATTTCAGGCTCTACGGATCGAAGTGAACGACGAGTTGGGAGCTCTTAAAGATTTTCTGCTTCAGACCGTCGATGTTCTGGCCCCAGGTGGTCGCCTTGTGGTTATGGCGTATCACTCCCTCGAAGACAGACTTGTAAAGAATTTTATGCGAACAGGGAATTTTGAAGGAGAGCCGGTAAAAGACTTTTACGGCAACCTGATCTGCCCGTTCACGCCTATCACCAGAAAACCAATGATGGCATCAGAGGCCGAACAGGAATCCAATCCCCGCTCACGCAGTGCCCGACTCCGCATTGCAGAAAGGAGGTCCGCATGATCGGTTTTAATACAAGAAAACCAGAACTGGAAAAGGCTGCACCATCTACCGCAATCCCTAAACCAAAGGTGAAAAAGCGGACAGGTATCTTTAAAAGTATGGCCACAGGAAAATTTCTGGCAACAGAATCAACGATAAAATCGGTTCCATTTTTCCTTTTTCTGGCTACCATCGGCATGTTGTACATCGGTAATAATTTTTACACCGAACGCACCATCCGCAACGCTAATCACCTGAAGAAAGAACTCAAAGAACTCAGGTTTGAATACATCGCTACCAAATCACAATACAGCGATTCCACCAAGCAATCCAAGGTGGCACGCAGGCTTGCTGAGATGGGTATTCAGGAAGCAATAAAGCCACCCGAGAAGATCTTTGTAAAAGAAAGCGAATTAACATATCCATAGAAAAGCGCCATCTAAATTTGATTGATAACCCCTCACCGGCTCAAACTGAAACCCCAGACCCGAAGACCACTTTTCTCAGGCGGGTTTGGATTGTTTACTTCCTGCTCATCGTAGCGGGCATTGCCGTTTTAGGAAAGATCATTCATATTCAATCGGTCCAGGGCAGCGAGCTACTTGAAAAGTCAGAAAAGGCTACAATCAAGTATGGGGCAATTGAACCGGTCAGAGGAAATGTATTGGCTTATGATGGAGCACTTTTAGCCACTTCAGTCCCCATCTATGATTTCAGAATGGATGTAGCCTCAAAAAACATCCCCGACTCCATATTTGACACCAGAGTTGATTCATTATCAAGAGGGCTTTCAAACCTTTTCCGCGATAAATCATCATCCGATTACAAAAAACTCCTTACATCCGAACGTCATAAAAAGAATCGCTACCTGCTCATCAAGCGTAACGTTGATTATAACACGGTTGCCCGCTTGAAACAGTTACCCCTTCTCAAATTGGGGCAAAATAAAGGGGGGCTGATACTGGTACAGAAAAGCTCACGCAAAATGCCCTATGGCTTGCTGGCACGCAGAACAATAGGCTATGAGATCAAGGAAGAGAACCTTTTCGTCGGGCTGGAAGGTGCTTACCGAAATGAACTTCAGGGAGTTACCGGCAGGATGTGGCTGCAACGCATTTCAGGAGGAGAGTGGATTCCGCTAAACGATAATGATCGCATTGAACCCCGCAACGGGAAAGATATAGTCACCACCATCGACATTCACTTACAGGACGTAGCGGAAAATGCACTCATGAATCACCTGATCAACCATAATGCCGAGCAGGGATGTGTCATTCTGATGGAAGTTAAAACAGGAGCCATCAGAGCCATTGCCAACCTGCAACGTCTTCCCGACGGCACTTACGATGAACGTTACAATTACGCCATTGCCGAAAGCATTGAGCCGGGATCTACATTTAAACTGGCTTCGATTATGGCAACAATTGAGGACGGACTTATTGATATCAACGATACTGTAACTGTCGGCAGAGGGTCACTAAATTACTATGGCAAAGATATGACCGATGTACATGCCATGCCTCGTGAACGGCTAAGTGTACTTGAAGCTTTTGAGTTGAGTTCGAATGTCGGAATCAGTCGTATTGTTCATGATGCCTATAAAAATTCACCGGAAAAGTTCATTGAACGTCTCTATAGTTTCTCTCTCAACAAACCATTGGGAATTGAAATTCAAGGAGAAGGAAAACCCGGTATTAAATCAACCGACCAGAAAAACTGGTCCAAGCTTTCACTCCCATGGATGTCAATTGGCTATGAATTAACGATCACGCCATTACAAACCCTCACCTTCTACAATGCTGTAGCCAATGGAGGAAAGATGATGAAACCAATGTTTGTCGCGGAAATCAGGGAAACCGGAAAACATTCAAAACTATTTGAACCTGTAGTAATCAATAAGAAAATTGCTTCTACAGAAACGCTGGCAAAAGCCCGGATTCTGCTCGAGGGGGTTGTAAAAAAGGGTACAGCAAGAATCCCGTTTCTAAACAGTGCATATACCGTTGCAGGAAAGACCGGTACAGCTCAGATTGCCAAGGGAGGCAGATATAACAAGCGAAATTATAACGCCAGTTTTGTTGGATATTTTCCTGCCGATGAACCGGCTTATTCATGCATTGTCGTTGTAAACAATCCTGCTGGTGGCACCATCTATGGTTCTTCGGTGGCAGCTCCTGTATTCAGGGAACTCGCCGATAAAATTTATGCCACCAACCTCAGCCTGCGTGATGAATCCGAAAGCCAAAACGATACACTAACTCACGAGGAGGCTAATCTGCTGGTTAGTGTACCCTACATCAGAGCTGCTAGGTATTCCGACATCGAAGTAATCAAAGACTATTTCGATTTCGATACTGACACAGCGAGCCGTGAAGCTGACTGGGTTTCTGTTACAGGTACCGGAAATCAGGTAAAGACTCAACCCCGCAGATTCATAGAGAATCTGGTTCCGGATGTCATGGGTATGACTGCCCGCGATGCCATCTACATGCTTGAGAAATATGGTCTCAGGGTAAAGATTGAAGGCTGCGGAAAAGTAAAAAAGCAATCAATCCAACCCGGGAGCCGCGTAGCAAAAGGAGGTGAGATTACCCTTAAACTATCAAATGCCTGGATTATATGAAGCAGATAACCAACATAATCAAAGGATTTAATTTTACGGTAGTTCAGCCCGGCAGCCACAAAACGTGCACAGGCATTACTTTTGATTCCAGAAAAGTGGAGCCCGGTTTTGTGTTTATTGCATCCAAAGGGACTCAGGCCGACGGTCACCAATTTATTCAGATGGCCATCGAAAAAGGTGCTGTAGCAATCGTCTGTGAAGATAGTCCTGCTATGATTCCCGACGCTATCACGCTTATTGTAACACCCGACGCACATCTGGCATTAGCCTGCATGTCAGGCAACTGGTTTGATCATCCCTCACAAAAGCTCAAATTAACGGGGGTAACCGGAACCAACGGTAAAACGACGATAGCCACAATGCTGTATAAACTATTCGAATCGTTGGGCTATCGCTGCGGATTGCTTAGTACGGTAGAAAACCGAATACACCAAAAGGTGATTTCTGCCACTCATACCACCCCTGACCCTATACAGTTGAATGCCCTGCTTGCCGAAATGGTCAAGGCAGGTTGCGATTATGCCTTCATAGAAGTCAGTTCGCATGCCGCTGTTCAGCATCGTGTGGCCGGACTTCAATTTGCAGGAGGCATTTTCACAAACCTTACTCACGACCACCTCGACTACCATAAGACCTTCGCGGAATATCTAAAAGCCAAAAAAGGATTTTTCGACGCTTTGCCCAAAACTGCCTTTGCGCTAATTAATGCCGATGATAAAAATGGCGGCGTGATGATTCAAAACTGTATTGCCTCAAATTACAGGTATTCGCTTACCTCGATGGCAGATTTCCATACCCGGTTGATCGAAAACCATATCGATGGCTTACTGCTTCAGTTAGATGGCATAGAAGCCTGCTTCAAATTAGTCGGGGAATTCAATGCTTATAACATCACGGCTATTTATGGGGCTGCCGTGCTGCTCGGACAAGACAGACATGAAGTGCTTGAAAAACTCAGTGATATAGAGCCAGTGGAAGGTCGGTTCGATACCATCAGATCTGACAACGGCATAACGGCCATTGTTGACTATGCCCACACACCTGATGCCATTAAAAATGTCATCAGCACCATCAACAGCATCAGAACAGAAGGCGTCAAACTGATAACAGTAACAGGTGCCGGTGGAGATCGTGACCGCGCAAAACGTCCGATCATGGCAAAAATAGCTGCAGAAAACAGCGACAGGCTCATTCTGACTTCAGATAATCCCAGAACAGAAGACCCGGAGGCTATCCTTGAAGAGATGCGCAGCGGACTTTCCCCTACCCTTCTTAAGAAAACGCTCACCATCACTAACCGGCATGAAGCCATTCGTACGGCTCTGGCTTTTGCTCAAAAAGGAGATATTGTGCTGGTTGCCGGCAAAGGCCACGAAAAGTACCAGGAGATCAATGGAGAACGGCATCATTTCGATGATAAAGAAGAAATTAATAAAGCCATTGGCATTAAAGTGTAATACCTATGCTATACTATCTTTTTGAATATCTGGATAAGGCAATCGATCTCCCCGGTGCAGGAGTATTTCAATACATCTCATTCAGGGCAGCCATGGCTGTCATTACCTCGCTCCTCATCTCCCTAGTATTTGGCGGACGATTAATCCGGTTTCTCAAGAAAAAGCAGGTTGGTGAAACAGTTCGCGACCTTGGACTTGAAGGTCAAATTCAAAAACAGGGAACACCCACAATGGGCGGTCTGATCATTCTGGGAGCCATACTGATTCCAACTCTTCTGTTTGCAAGGTTGGATAACGTTTACATTCAGCTAATCCTGTTTACTACTGTCTGGTTGGGCATGGTTGGCTTTCTGGATGACTACATTAAAGTATTCCGTAAGAACAAGCAAGGGTTAGCCGGAAAATTTAAAATCGTTGGACAGATAGTTGTCGGACTTGTGGTAGGGATTACCATGTACTTCAGCCCCGATGTTGTTATAAAAGAAAAAAATTCAGCCCACGCGTATATTGAGGAAGTTAATGTGATGAATGATGCCACCTATGCCCGTGCGAAGGAGGTATTCTCAACTCAGAGCATTAAATCGACCAAGACAACCATTCCTTTTGTCAAGAACAATGAGTTCGACTATTCCCTGCTCATTAACTGGATAGGCGATGGTGCTCCAAAATATGCATGGTTGGTTTTCATCCCCATAGTTATCCTTATCGTCATTACCGTTTCGAACGGAGCCAACCTGACTGATGGTATTGATGGTCTGGCGACTGGTGTCTCGGCATTTCAGGCTGCCACATTAGGTATCCTTGCCTGGGTCTCGGGTAACATCATTTTTGCCGATTACCTGAACATCATGTATATACCAAACACCGGTGAACTCACAATCTTCATCAGTGCATTGGTAGGTGCATGTATTGGTTTTCTGTGGTATAATACTTATCCGGCACAGGTCTTCATGGGAGATACAGGATCGCTGGCATTGGGAGGCATCATTGCCGTACTGGCTGTTATTATCCGCAAAGAACTGCTAATCCCGATTCTCTGCGGAATTTTCCTTGCCGAGAACCTCTCGGTAGTTCTCCAGGTAAGCTACTTCAAGTATACAAAGAGAAAATATGGTGAGGGAAGGCGCATTTTCCTGATGTCACCATTGCATCATCATTTCCAGAAGCTGGGGTATGCAGAACCAAAAATTGTTCAGCGCTTTCACATCATAGCAATTATGCTGGCTGTGCTAACCATTGTTACCCTCAAACTCAGATAATAATAAAAATGAAATATTCAAACAAATACAAATCCTATGGACAAACCCCGCATCGTGGTGCTGGGCGGGGGCGAAAGCGGAACAGGTGCTGCCGTTCTGGCCCACACAAAAGGTTTTGAAACTTTTCTGAGCGATACAGGAAAAATTGCAGAAAAATACCGCGAAGTTCTTTCTCATCATGGCATCCCGTTCGAAGAAGCGAAACATTCTGAAAGGCTTATTCTAAATGCCTCCGAAATTATAAAAAGCCCAGGAATACCAGAATCTGCCCCCCTTGTCCTCAAGGCTCGCGAGTTGAAAATTCCTGTGATCTCGGAAATAGAATTTGCTGCCCGTTACACCAATGCTTTCCTGATTTGTATTACAGGAAGCAATGGAAAGACAACAACTACGATGCTGATCTGGCACATCTTAAAAAATGCCGGATACAACGTCGGGCTGGCTGGTAATGTAGGCCAGAGTTTCGCATTGCAGGTAGCAACCTGCGACTTTGATTACTATGTTCTAGAGCTGAGCAGCTTTCAACTCGACGGCATGTATGATTTCAAAGCCGATGTAGCAGTGCTGACAAATATCACACCAGACCATCTGGATCGGTATGATCATCAGCTAAAACTTTATGCAGCTTCGAAGATGCGGATTCTACGTAATCAAACTGAAAAAGATTCATTCATTTGGTGCGCAGACGACAAAATCACAAACGAGATGCTGAAAAACAGATCGATAACTGCAAAAAAATATCCGATATCGCTCAACGGTCAGCAAGCCGAAAATGGCGCCTGGATAGAAAATGAAGAACTGATTATACATATTGACAATAAAACATTGAACATGAACCTCGAAGCACTGGCCCTACAAGGCAAACACAACATATGCAATTCAATGGCTGCAGGCGTAGCCTCGAAAATTGTAAATGTGCGCAACGAAAAAATCAAGGAAAGCCTGTCCGATTTCGCTGGCGTAGAGCACAGACTCGAATTTGTAGCCAATGTCCACGGCATTGCCTTCATCAACGACTCGAAAGCCACCAACATCAATTCCACATGGTACGCACTCGAGAGCATTAACCATCCAATTGTCTGGATTTGCGGAGGACGTGATAAAGGAAATGACTATACCGAGCTGCTCGATCTGGTCAGGAGCAAAGTAAAAGCTATTGTTTGCCTGGGTGCGGACAACTCTAAAATTAAAGCAGCCTTCGCCGATTCAGTAGAAATCATCGAAGAGTATGTCACAGCACGTGGTGCTGTAGAAGCCGCTTACAACCTGGCGCAAAAAGATGATGTTGTACTGCTTTCACCAGCCTGCGCCAGTTTCGACCTTTTCGAGAATTACGAAGACAGGGGCCGTCAGTTCAAACAAGCAGTAAAACGCCTGTAAAAAGTTATTATAATGAAAATGGATGTTAAAAATATAGCTGATCTGAAAGGAGACAGAGCCATCTGGGTCATTGTTTTCTTTCTTTCTGTACTCTCAGTGCTGGTGGTCTATAGTTCCACCGGTTCGCTGGCCTTTAAAAACAAGGATGGCAACACTGAGTTCTATATGCTCAAACATCTGTTCATTCTAGCAGCCGGTTTAGGGCTGATGTATGGGGCGTACCGCCTTCCCTACCGTTATTACAGCAAATTAAGCTACCTCGGCCTTATTGTTGCAATTCCGCTCCTGATCTATACCATTGTCGGCGGAACCAATCTGAATAGTGCAAACCGCTGGATTAGCATTCCTTTTATTGGAATTACGTTTCAAAGCTCTGACCTTGCAAAGCTGGTAATCATCACCTACCTATCAAGTCAACTGACAAGACGAAAAGACTACCTTGGTGATCTAAAAAGAGGATTCATCCCGGTACTAATACCTGTTGGGCTGATCTGTCTCTTGATTTTCCCTGCCAACTTCTCTACTTCAGCACTCATTTTCCTGATTTGCGCGGTCATGATGTTTGCTGCTGGTACACCATTTAAGTTTCTGGCAAGTACGGTTGGTATAAGTATTGCAGGTTTTATAATGGTATTGCTGTTGGCTGGCTCAATGCCCAGATTATTGCCCCGCGCAACCACCTGGCTCAACCGTATTGAGATCTATCTGGGGATGGTGGAAGACAAAGAACAAAAGGATGCGTCCAATTACCAGGTTGAGCAGTCAAAAATTGCCATCGCCTCTGGAGGAGTACTCGGAAAAATGCCGGGAAACAGTACCCAGCGTAATTTTCTCCCCCATCCCTACTCCGATTTCATTTTTGCCATCATCGTTGAAGAATATGGCACCGTTGTAAGTGCTTTTGTTATATTACTCTATCTGATCCTGCTCTACAGGGGCATCCGGATAGCCATGAAAGCGGCGAGTGGATTTGGTATGCTGCTTGCATTTGGCCTCAGCTTCGGACTGGTAACTCAGGCTATCATAAACATGTTGGTAGCAGTTGGTATGTTTCCTGTTACAGGGCAACCATTACCTTTGGTCAGTATGGGAGGAACTTCCATCTGGTTTACACTTATTTCACTTGGTATGATTCAGAGTGTAAGCCGCTATAGCGAAGAAACAGAAGCCGAACAGAAGCTTGAAGAAACTCCGGGCTTTATGGCACATCCGGAATCAGAACCTCAAATCCAAAGCGTCTGACGATGAAAAACACTAAACAAATACGAATCCTGATGAGCGGAGGTGGTACTGGTGGACACATCTTCCCGGCAATAGCAATTGCGAATGCAATCAAAGCAATGTCACCCGATGCAGAATTCCTCTTCGTCGGAGCCAGGGGGCGTATGGAAATGGAGAAGGTACCGCAGGCAGGTTATGAAATTAAAGGATTATGGATTAGTGGTTTAAAAAGGGAACTCAATTTTTCTAACCTGCTATTCCCGCTAAAGATAGCCGTTAGCATGTGGAAGGCTTACCGTATTGTTAAGAGCTTCAAGCCCGATATAGTTATCGGTACAGGTGGTTATGCAAGTGGACCCACATTGCGCGCAGCTGGCTTTCTAAAGATACCAACGGCCATTCAGGAACAAAATTCGTTTCCGGGTATCACCAACAAACTTTTAGCCGACAAGGCATTACGCATCTATGTTGCCTATGAAGGCCTTGAAAAATATTTTCCCGCCGGGAAACTGATTCTTAGCGGCAATCCCATCCGTCAGGACGCTGTTGACATCGCCGGAAAACGAGGTGATGGAGCAAGCTATTTTGGCATCGACCCTCACAAAACTACAGTGCTGGTTGTTGGCGGAAGTCAGGGAGCGCGATCGGTTAATCAAGCCGTAAAAACTTTCATTAGTACATTAGCCGGAAACAATTTACAACTCATCTGGCAGACAGGTGTGGCTTTTGAGGCAGAAGCCAAAAGAGTTGTTCAGCCTTTTGAAGGTCAGGGCTTAAAAGCACTAGCCTTTATTAACAGGATGGATCTGGCCTATGCGGCTGCCGATATCATTATCAGCCGCGCAGGGGCTATTGCCATTGCAGAACTTTCTGTAGTTGGTAAACCAGTCATTCTTATACCGCTTCCTACTGCTGCCGAAGACCATCAACGACATAATGCAGAGGCCCTGGTTAACAAGGGGGCAGCCCTGATGATAGCCGACAACCAATTGAAAGAAAAATTATCAACTGAAGTAATCGCGCTGTCCACCAACACTGATAAATGCCGCGCTCTGGGAAATGCAATCGCAACTCTTGCCCGCCCATACGCTGACAAAACCATTGCCGAAGACGTTCTTAAATTAATTCACAAGTAACAATGATCAGGATTAACGACATAAATCACATTTATTTCCTTGGAATCGGCGGTATTGGCATGAGTGCCATAGCCCGTTTTTTCAAATGGAAAGGTGCAGATGTGTCGGGATATGATCGTACACCTTCGCATTTAACAGAAGAACTTCAAAAAGAAGGTATTTCAGTTTGGTTTGATGAATCACCAACTCTGATTCCCGGCAATATAGATTTGGTAGTAATCACGCCTGCTATTCCTGTTAACCATCGCGGTCTTGTCCATCTCAAAAACAAAGGGTTACCCATTGTCAAAAGATCAGAACTCCTCGGGATCATTACAGGGGAAGGAAAAACCATTGCAGTAGCTGGAACCCATGGAAAAACAACTACCTCTACGCTGACTGCACATATTCTGTATCAATCTGAAATAGGATGCAATGCTTTTCTCGGGGGCATCTCTAAAAATTACCAAAATAACTTGCTGATCTCAGATCATCCCACACCGTGGATGGTCACTGAAGCCGACGAATTCGACAGGAGCTTCTTACAACTGTATCCCTTTATTGCAACAATAACTGCTACCGATGCAGATCATCTCGATATATATGGTACACATCAGGCATTACTCGACAGTTTTCAACAGTTTACCCAACAAATCCAACCAGGCGGTTTTCTTATCTTGAAAACAGGAACACCTCTGGACATTATCAATAAAAGCCTTACGGTCTATACCTATTCTATTGATGACGAAACAACAGACTGTCATGCAGCAAACATCACGTTTGATGGAACGCGCTATCATTTCGATCTGGTAATGCCTCGGCGAATCATACCGGATCTATGTCCCGGGATACCAGCAAAAGTAAATGTTGAAAATGCAGTAGCTGCTTGCACCATGGCCGCATTGGCCGGTTGCTCAGACAATGAAATCAGATCGGCATTGTCCACCTTTTCCGGTATCAGGCGCCGTTTCGACTTAAGAATCAATGAGGGTGGGCGGGTTTATATCGATGATTACGCCCATCATCCAGAAGAGATAAAAGCCCTGATCAGTTCAGTACGTCATATGTACCCAAACAGAAAAATCACAGGCGTTTTCCAACCTCATCTGTTCAGTCGTACCCGCGACTTCGCCGAAGGGTTTGCTCTGGAGCTAAGTAAACTTGATGAATGCTACTTACTTGACATCTACCCAGCCCGCGAATTACCAATCAAGGGAATTACTTCTCAATTCGTGGCCGACAGAATGACAGCCGAACCAAAGGTTGTTTCAGTTAAAGCGCTTCTTCCCATTATAGAAGACAAAAAACCGGAAGTCTTGTTGACCATCGGAGCAGGAGACATCGACAAACTGGTGGAACCATTGGAGATCATAATCAGAAACCAAATCAAACAGAGCAATGGAAAAATCTAAACGCATAGCCATCATTATCCTGTGGTCACTTTTAATTCCAGCGGTTCTGGTTATCTTAGGATTTGCGGATGTAAACCGGAACCAACAACTTTGCAAGGGTATCGATGTTGAAGTGAAAATCCCCGGAGATGATGTAATCATCACAGAAGCTGAAGTCCTAACCATGGTTTCTTCAACTTCAGAGCCATTAAAAGGACGTAAAATCAGTAGTATTAACCTGAAATCAATTGAATCGCGTATAAAAAGGAATCCCTGGATTGCCGATGCAGCAGTTTTTCCGACTCTGTCTGGAAAGCTATGCGTAAAAGCACAACCCAGAGAAGCAGATATCAGAATCATCAATCGATGGGGCGAGCAATATTACATCGACAAAACAGGTATCATGTATCCAACGCGACCAGGTTTCCCGGCACGTGTTCTGATCGCTTCAGGAATAATCAATACCCGCTTTGTAAAAGGAGGTAATGTGAATGAAGTGCCCGACTCAATAAAAAAACGCTCCATTTTACCCTCAGTGATGTATTTGAACAAATATATCGCTAATGATAAATTTCTAACGGCAATAATTGGACAGATCTATGTGGCTGAATCGGGTGATATAGAACTGGTTCCAATAACAGCCAATCATACCATTATTATCGGCGACACCTCTCACCTGGAACGCAAATTCGGAAAACTAGTCATTTTCTACGACAAAATTCTGAAAACGCGTGGTTGGGATAAATACAAAACAGTGAATTTAAAATTTGAAAACCAAATAGTTTGTTCAAAATAATAGGCTTATGAAATCTCAGGAAGTATTCATCGTAGGACTCGATATCGGAACAACCAAAATCGCAGCCATTGTAGGTCGAAGGAATGAACATGGAAAAATTGAGATCCTCGGTTATGGCCGAACGGAATCAATTGGCGTTAAGAGAGGTATGGTCTCAAACATCGAGAACACCGTGCAATCCATTAAACTTGCTATTGAGGAGGCCGAAGCCAAATCAGGCGTTGAGATTAAGTACGTGAATGTTGGTATTGCAGGTCAGCATATCAAAAGTCTTCAGCATCGAGGAAATCTCATCAGAGGAAATGCCGATGATGAGATCGCACAGCAAGACATTGATACGCTGATTAATAATATGTACAACCTGAACATGAACCCCGGCGAGGAGGTAATTGATGTGATTCCCCAGGATTTTATTATCGATGGGGAACAAGGGATCAAACATCCAGTCGGCATGTTGGGTAATTCCCTCGAAGCCAACTTTCATATCATAATTGGACAGACTGCTGCCGCTAAAAACATCTATAAATGTGTCAGAAAAGCCGGTCTTGAGGTTGTGGAACTAATTCTGGAGCCAATTGCATCAGCCGAAGCTGTCCTTTCTGAAGAAGAGAAAGAGGCTGGTGTTGTACTGGTCGATATTGGTGGTGGCACCACAGATATTGCGATCTTTCAGGATCATATCATCAGACACACGGCGGTAATACCATTTGGTGGTGACATCATCACTGAAGATGTTAAAGAAGGATGTAGCATCATAAAAAAGCATGCTGAAGAGCTAAAAATAAAATTTGGTTCAGCGCTGGCGGGAGAGAACCGCGATGAAGAAGTTGTAGCTATACCAGGCCTGCGGGGCAGGCCACCCAAAGAGATCACGCTTAAAAACCTGGCCAACATCATTCAGGCTAGGATGGAGGAAATAATTGAAAACATCTATTATGAAATAAAAAACTCCGGTTTTGAAAAGAAACTCATCGCCGGAATTGTCCTTACCGGTGGAGGCGCTCAGTTAAAACATGTCCGACAGCTAACTGAATACATGACAGGGATGGACGTCCGTATCGGTTACCCCAATGAGCATCTTGCACCAGGTTGTCCCGAAGAGATGGCCAGTCCAGCTTACGCAACAGGCATCGGGCTTGTAATCATGGGACTACAAAGATACGAATCAGAGCAAAAGAAACGAACCAGAAAAGAGGATCCAATTCCTGTTCAACAAGCTCCCGCGCAAAGCCAACCAGTACAAAAAGAAAAAGAAAGAAAGGAAGAAGAAACCCGGCGCCGAACCAGCTTTCTTGAAAGAATCCAACGCTGGTTTGATGAAGGCAGCGAATAAAAAGTTATTAACAATAGATTGTTGATAACTAATTCAAAAAAATGACATTACAAGAATAATATTAGTTTAATTTCGAAGAGGATAAAAATTATGAATGACATGCTGAAATTCGACCTGCCGAAAGCGCAGTCTTCAATCATAAAAGTCGTTGGAGTTGGTGGTGGTGGTAACAATGCCGTCAACCACATGTTTAAACATACGATTAAGGATGTGGACTTTATACAGTGCAATACCGACGCACAAGCGCTGGAAGCGAGCCCTGTTCCTACAAAGATTCAACTGGGGGTTAACGGCCTTGGAGCCGGTGCAAAACCTGAAGTTGGACGTAAAGCGGCCGAAGAGTCAATAGAACAAATCCGCGCGTTGCTCGAAAAAAATACTCAAATGCTGTTCATTACAGCAGGAATGGGTGGAGGAACAGGAACAGGTGCTGCTCCTGTAATTGCTTCCGTCGCTCGTGAATTGGACATCCTCACGGTTGGCATCGTTACAATTCCGTTCTCCTTTGAAGGAAGAAGACGTAAACTTCAGGCTGAACAAGGCATCGAAGAGCTTCGCAAATATGTTGATACGCTGCTCATCATCAACAACGATAAATTACGCGAACTCTATGGTGACTTAAAACTTACCGAGGCTTTTGATCATGCCGATAACGTTCTTACCACGGCAGCTAAAGGTATTGCCGAAATAATCACCGTAAAGGGTTATGTGAACGTCGACTTCGAAGACGTCAAAACTGTTATGAAAGACTCGGGAAAGGCCATCATGGGTTCAGGTGTTGCCTCAGGCGAAAACCGTGCCCTTGAAGCCGTTGAAGTTGCATTATCGTCACCCTTACTTAACGACAGCGATATTCTGGGAGCTAAAAATATCCTCCTCTATATTGCCTCTGGAACAGAAGAGGTAACTATGGATGAGGTAACCGAAATTACCGATTATATCCAGGAATCGGCAGGACTCGAAGCCGATATCATTTGGGGAACTGGCATTGATCAATCGCTCGAAGACCAGCTTAGTATCACGCTTATTGCAACAGGCTTCGCCACAAAACCTACATCGACGGAAACAACAGGCCTGAAAAAAAACGTCGTAGGTCTTAATGACAACGTACAATCGACAGTAAAAATGCCGCCTATGAGGGAAGCGATCGATGAAATCACACTAATCACTCCGAAGACAGAACAGCCTCTGGAGAGATCAAAACCCGAAATAATTGTTCATCAGTTGGAGATGACCGAAGTCCCCACACTTTCAATTCCACAACCTGACCCGGCAACTACGCTGACGGAACCAGTCCTTATCAACCGTTCTGCCGAAACCGCAATCGCCAATGAGCCATCCATGAATCTGGACGGCAAACCCGATAACAGACCTTACTCTTTTGAGCAGCCGCTTCCTTCGGGATTCAATACCGAACGCATGGAAGCCCGCAGTGCTGAACGAGAATCAATCGTTAAACGCCAACTGCGGGAGATGAGTTGGCGCTCGAAAAACCCTGCCGCCCTGACTGAAATGGAAAACCAACCAGCCTACCAGCGTAAAAACGTAACCCTGGCCGAGGCTGTTCCCTCAAGCGAATCAGTTGTCTCACGATTTGTACTAACCAGCGAAAACGGCACTCCTGAAATCAAAAACAACTCCTACCTACACGACAATGTTGATTAAATAAAATTATTATGTCACTCGAAATAATTATTAATAACGACATTAAAGCAGCCATGCTTGCACGCGATAAGCGTAAGCTGGAAGCACTGCGTGCCATTAAAGCCGCTTTGTTGCTCGAAAAGACCGGAAAAGATACATCAGGTGGAGAAATTCCCGATGAAGTGGAATTTAAAATGTTGCACAAACTGGTAAAACAACGCCGCGATACTGCAGAAATCTATGAACATGAGAACCGTGCCGACCTTGCTGAGGAAGAACGCTATCAGCTCTCTATCATAGAAACTTACCTGCCGCAACAAATGAGTGAAGAAGAAATTCTGAAACATGTTAAACGAATCATCACGGAACTTGGAGCAACATCCGTCAAGGATATGGGCAAGGTAATGCAGGCTGCCTCGAAAGAACTGGCGGGAAAAGCTGATAACAAAACTATCTCGGTCGCTATAAAGCAGACCCTCGGATTGTAAGACGCCGGACGGTGTGATTCAAAACCCGAAAGCCGGCATCTTGTCCGGCTTTTTTTGGCTCAAAGTTAATCAGGCACCAATATTAATCGCTTTGTTTTTAATTAAATATAGCTACATATCCAGTAAATTGTTTAACATATCAGTTGTATGATCAAATGTCAGATTATTACCCTCAGTGACCGTGCCAGCTCAGGCGAATACATCGACACAAGTAGTGTGGATATCTCCGGCTATGTTAAACAATATTTCGAAGATAAAAACATAGAGTACTCAATTGGTTATACCCTGATTCCGGATGATGCCGATAAACTACGCGAATTAATCTATTATTTCACGCGAACAACCCAAGTGGAGGTAATCTTTACCTGTGGAGGAACGGGTGTCGGCCCCCGCGACATCACTCCCGAAACGGTAACACCATTGCTGGACAAAACCCTGCCAGGGGTCATGGAACTCATCAGAGTAAAATATGGACTGACCAATCCAAAAGCAACTCTGAGCCGTGGTATAGCCGGTATTATCAACCAAACGCTCATCTTCACACTTCCCGGAAGCCCGAAAGCAGGCAGGGAATACTGCGAAGTAATCATGCCGCTTCTGAAACATGCTGTTGATGTATTAAAAGGACACAAAAATCCTAATTGTAACCACTAAAGTAAAACATTACCATGAATCGCGATAAGGCCATCGATCTCCTCCACACGTATGTGAAGAACCAGAAGATGATTCAGCATAGTCTGGCCTCTGAAGCCGTTATGCTTCAAATAGCGCTGCATCTTGGTCAGAATACAGAAACCTGGGCTATGGCAGGCCTGCTGCACGATCTTGATGTAGAGATTACCAATGCCGACCCTAAAACCCATGGCCGCGAAACTGTACGTATACTGACAGAATTAGCAGAAGACGCTGAAATGATTGCCGCTATTGGTGCTCACAATGAAGATTCTTGCAACAGACAAAGGGAAACAGTATTTGAACATGCCCTTGCCGCCGGCGAAACTATTACTGGCCTTATCACTGCCACTGCGCTGGTCTATCCCGATCGTAAGGTAGCATCAGTGAAACCAAAGTCGGTAATTAAAAGAATGAAGGAGAAAGCATTCGCGGCAAGTGTAAAACGCGAAAACATCCTCGAATGTGAAAAAATAGGAATACCAATTGAAGATTTTGTCATTTTGGCGTTAAATGCCATGACACTTATCCATCAGGATCTGGACCTCTAAGTAAAACAAGCCATGAAGAATATCAGAATACCCAAATTACTAAAAAATAAATATGGAATCATTTTGATTCTGTTCGCAGCATGGATGTTGATGTTTGATGAAAACAATATTTTCCGGCAGATAAAGATTACTATCGAATATAACAAGTTGAAGAAAGAACGCTTGTTTTTCGAGCAGGAGATCAAAAACAACAGCCAGGGTGTTAAACAACTCTCAGATGACCCTGATCTGCTTGAAAAGCTAGCCCGTGAGCGCTATATGATGAAGAAAAGCAACGAAGACGTTTTCCTCATAATACCTGATTAACCCTTCCTATTTCCTTGCTTTCAGCATCTCAACGAAAAACCATTCAACATTATTCAATAAATAGGATTACTATTTTCAGCCCCAGCCACCGGCAATTATTGAAAAATCTAATACCCGGATATATTTAACAATCCTGCCTTAGCTAAAGATTTCAATCTTCACCTTCCATCTCAGGTAAATCCTTTACATAAGATGCATACTTGTCATCCTGTAATAGACTATCCTTTACTGCCTTTAATTGTCGCATGAGCGGGCGTTTGTATATAAATCCTGCCTTTGCCCTTCTTCTATCCGTGTCATCGTATCCGCTCAAATCAACATTATCCTCTTTTGAAGCATTCACCAGATCTATTTCTTCGGCTAAAACATCAAAAAGTTCCTTTGTCTCATTAGAATTAACGGCGAAAAATCTAATTTGCTTTAATATCTCATTAGGCAGAGCATAAGGCCAATATTCATCGAAACGTCGGTCATAATGCCAGCCTCCTTGTTTGAAGTTTCTAATTACTATTTTTTGAAGAATAATCGTTTCCAAAGAAACAGGAGCATTTCTCGAAAAAGCTTCCTTAATACTAACAACCTGATTAACTGAACTATCGGTATACCATTTCTTCAACATGTTAATTGTCGCATTATCAAACTGAATTCCATATTCAGCTTTTGATCTAGACATTTCCTGATCAATATATTGGTAGTCTTTTTCAAACCTATGGAGGTATATACTATTGAGCCTTCCCTGATTCACAGATGTAGACACTTTAAGCGTAAATGCTGTCAGAATGCAAAGTACAAAGGATAATAAAATCCACTTTTCCGAACGATAAACAAGCCTTACTGAAGCCCAACTTTGCATAAATATTACGATTGGCATCAGGATAAATAATATCTGATAATCTTCATACAGGTTAAAATAATTGTCATAGCCAGCCATTCCATATAAAACAATTGGCGGGATTGAGCCAAAGCGTGCAATTACCATTAAAATGACCCAAAAAATCAATAAAGCATTTGATACTGCCAACTGTTTATACATTCTATCTAATCTACGATTATGAGTATGATTGCTCATCCAGATCCAAATGGTAATTGAAAATCCTAAAGTTGTTGCAAGGGTTGAAAAAAAATAATTAAAAAAAAGTAATTCATTATCCTTCAATATCAGTAAGTCAGTTGACATACTAGTGAAATACCGGTAAACTTCTCTAAAATGATTAAATACCAATGCAATTAAAAACGCGGTAAAAAGTCCAGCGAAAATCCCCATCCAAAATCTATTTCGGCCGATGCTTTGAATAGATAAGTGATCTTTAACAAATCTTTTCGTCATTTTGGTTTACTGTTCAATAGTATGAGATAACGATGGGTAAATAATGCGGATCGAATTTCGGAAAGTGCTAATGCCTGGTAAAGCTAAACTGGGACTCAAAATTACTCATAGTATAGTACACCGATCAAACTCAATAATATTTCCGTTGAAAGCGTTTCACACTTTACTATATTAGCCTATTCCTTATTCAATAAATTCATTTTCAATTCCCTCAAGTGTTGCAGATATCTTATGCCTCCAGTCTGATACTGTCTTTACATTCACACCGAGAGTTTTAGCTGCCTTCCTTACCGGAATATTCCCAACTATCATCTTGGTGTACTGATGGAACAAATCCGGTCTTTTTAGGTATGCACCCGCTGTTCCTGTTAAGTCATTAAACGTCTTTAAACATGCCATGCACCTATACCGCTTTCTTCCCTTATAGATACCATGTCCAATAATACTTGTGCTTTTGCAGTGGGGACATTGAATCAACTGATCCCTGTTGGGTTCAGATTTGATTAAACCCAGGTTCTCCTCTGAATTCAAATCTGATTCCAGACGATGGTACAAATCTATTTTATCCTGAATACTAAGCCGTGATAGTATTGTCTCAATTTTCATCTTTAAAAGGTTTAGGTTTCACATAAAACAAATACTTGCATCATAAGTAAGACCTAAGCATATACACCTAATTCATCCCCTCAGGAAAGGAAGGAGAAAAAACAAACACATCCTCTCCCTTTTTCAAGCCAAAGCCTTTTGATATCGTTTTTGACTCCAAAAGTTTCCGCTCGCTGTATGTTTTAAACAATATATTGCGTAACCACGAATAATAGGTTGCCTGATTACCAAAACGGCTCAAAGAAACGCTGGCCTGCGTGAACCGGGATTTATCAAGATTAACAATGGCCTCAACAGCTAATGGTATTTCCGGCATCTTATACCGCGATGATGAACCTGGCCCATAAATCTTCCAGTAAACTCGATAACTCAGGATCCCTTGACTAGCTGTGAAATCATACTGCCATTCTGCAAACGACATATCAAAATCAGCGGTAGTTTGCCACGATAACACAGGCCATTCCGTTGATTCAAAACTGAATGTCCCATCGATGCCAGTAAATACCGATGGTATAACACCCAGCGTTTCAGACGACAAGGTAGCTTCATCAGAGGCATTATAACAAGAAACAGAAGTAAAAAAGGTTGTAAATAAACCACCTGAAGGATACCAGACAACGCTATTCAACTCAAGATGAGGATTGTAATCGAGAAGATACAGTGGCACGGAAATTGGTTCTGTTTCAAATGACCCAGAGATCCGGGCAGAGAAGAGAGTTAAAGCAGGGTCGGCCGTTAATGCTATCTCTTGAAGTGGAGTTGTTTCCTGTAAGTCAATATCGTAGTTACCGGTCTGAGGTGCAACCGATACCATCTTGTAAAATCCCTGACCTGATTCCTTTTCTATTTTAACGTAAAACTTATCGGAGGACGGAACAGATGGCACATCAAACTGACAGCCTTCCGCCGGCCTAAAGATTCTTGATGATACACCTGCTGAAATAATCCCGATGGAACCAGGCTGAAGCGAGGGTCTGTTTATCAGGTTGACTCTTGCATGCCCAGAACTAAAGTCGTACCCTCCCGAAAGGTTAAAAGTCCCTCCCGGAAGGCTGTAAAATGATGTAATATAAGGCACCCTGGCCAAGCTCAAAGAGTATTGAACTATTGTAAGCGTTACCGAATCGGGCCAATGCACTCCCGATGGTGGTTCAAAAACCACGCTTCCGGGGCCACACTGCCATTTTCCAGCTAAAAAAGCACCGTCAGCCGTGCTAATCATGTAATAAACAGAATCCTCAAGGTTAAGAAAGTTATCGTTAACGATCAGAGTCATCGGAAAAGGAACAGACTCGGTATAAACCTCCTCTTCTTTGTCGCTGCACGCGAAAAGAAACACAAGTAACGTGAAAAGTGAAAAAATGGAATTGATTTTCATAGCGTATTGCAGTAGATTAATAATAACCGGAGCCTGATATCTCAGCCCCAATAATAATCAGTTAAGAATATAAGCACAAATCTATAGCTTTTTATTTACGAAAGCATTTTTAACCAGCGAATTTATATACCGTTTCATCCTTTATGTTTGGTCTACATGGAACTGTGTGAAAAATAATCCTATCTTCAATATGCCCAAAAAACCAAATTTTTACACACAAACCCGGAAGAATCAGTTAACTTAACATCATCCTCATCCTTTCAACTAATCATTCAATCAACTGTTTTGTTTTTTATAAAACTCAATGCCGTTTCGAGTACAGTATCCACGCCTTTGCGAAAATCGTCAATTGTAAGATGTGACTCTAAATCGGGTTTTATTCCAACGCCAACAAACTCCCGACCATCCGGGTATATATCCTTTTTCGAACATATTGACAACAAACCACCATAGGGGAGATTCCACGTAATGGGGTTACCGGTACTACCGGCTGTCATTTCGCCAATTAGCGTAATGTGTTTTTGATTGTCGCAAAACACAAGAAAATCTTCAGCAGCCGAGTAGGTTTGATGCCCGATAAGAATAACGGTAGGAACAACATGGCGCTCGCGCTCGACGTTAAAAGTAAAATTAGACTCTCCTCCCTTTTCATAATACCTATGATTAGCTATTTCGAAGAGTACTTTGTTTTCCCTATTCTCTATAGTGTCATTTGAATTAACACGCATCCCCCATGACATCTGATCAGGTTTATGTACACGAGTATACCATGAAGCCCCAACAAGATCATTATCGGGTGTAAGTCGGCTAAGTATCTGTGCAGCATAGCTGGTATTTCCGCCACTATTGTTCCGAATATCTATTATCAATCTTTTCGCGCGTTCCTTAAGCTCGGGAAAAATAGCTTCAAAGTCATCAACAACCTGCTTGCTGTTAAATGAGTTGATAGCAATATAGGCCACATCGCCCTGATACCATTTTAATTCTACAAATTTCCACTCCTTGCCAACCGGAATCATTGTATCATTTTTAATATCGGGGGGAAAATCATGAATCACATGTGTTACAATTTTGTCACCCTTTGGTGTCAGAAAAGTAATATCATAAGGATCATATCTCAGCGAACAAAATAATCCACTAATCGATTCGTCATTTAAATAATGTTTTGTTGAGGAACTTTTATAGGGCATAATTGCTTCCTCCATATACCTGGACGTTGGCAAACCATTAACCGCTACTATCTCACTACCAAAAGGAATCCAATTACTTTGCTTACTACTTATTTGTGACACCATAGCCCGCCCTTCAACGGGCTTAACAATAATTTGGAATTTGTCAAAAAAGGTAGTAACGGTTGGATTGTATTCATAATAAACATAGGAGTGGCCATCTTTTAACATTGCACAGTAACGGCTTAACAGGCGATAGCATTCGTTATCACTCTCTGACTCCATAACTGGCTTTATCATTGCCAGATACAGACTATCCCATGCCTTCTCACCCACATTATCAAAAAATGCCTCATTATACTTAGCCTCTGACCAGACTTTCGACAGCGCATACAATTTATCCCCGGGTGTCATATAGGTATTAATCCCATAAGGGATTTTTTGCTGTTGTGCTTTAGACGCTAATATTGACGCAAAAAAGAATACAGTTAATAGAAATTTGTTCATTAGAATATTTTTAAACATGGTTTTACAATATTTATCGAAATCTAATAAGCTATGTAGTTTTGGCAAATTTTGATTGATGTTTTGCTAATATAATTATATCCTGATATTTTCATTCTTCACTTTCAATAGGATTTCCTCAAATATCTTATTAACGCCAGCGTTGAGATTCAATTTCATGGTACAGGGTAGGTTGCTGCCAACTGTGGAGGTTTTGCGCCTTCGACGGCTTGCCGGAATAAAATCAGCAAAATAACCTCAACCGCTACTTCATATTGGCGAAAGTTAAACTGAACATCCGATTTCGTGCCTCAAAAGTTTCCGTAATCCACGGGTTGAAAAACAAAAAAAAAGAACCAATTATTGCATTCGAGATGATGTCACGATAGAAAAGAACTCTTAAAATGCCCAACACGCAAAGATATAAAAAGCTCTTGATTAATATTCACATGGAAATTCAATGGAAACTCTCTTCTACTAAGAACCATAAGTACCCCTTGATAAAATGCCTGTACTTTAAATCAAACCTACGATTGATTAATGCCCCTATGTGCATTACACAAACCGACACAACAAACTACACATTTTAAAACGCCATAATTGCAGATGGTTTCGTTCAATACCTCCTTAAACTATAGCCACAGGTTACGATGTGCAATTCATCGACCGCGCCTGTAAATGCTCTATATTATATACCTCTTCTTTTAACTTATAAATCAACCAAACATACCCATCTTTCAACATTTCACAATGTGTACATTCCCATGCGATTTTCGCATCTATTCCCTCGAAAAGGTTTCGGGAACTATTCCCAAGTATTTCGGGTGAAATGAGACGACTAATTTCATCAATCAAGTCGCTGTTTATCAAAACATTTTCAAGTTTGCTCCCCGTATCAGCCAGTATCTTTCCTATCGAACATTTTTCTGCCAACTGATTTATGGCCTTTCCATAATCTAAAGGCTTTCTTTTGCTATGATGTAGTCGTATTGCCTTTCATCCAAATACTTTATGTAATCAGATGGAGTAGATTCTGAAACCAGTATGATAATATTCCCACTGTAATCAAGTCTACAGTAATGATGCAAAAGTCCTTTTAAAGTTCCTTTTGTATCAGGTATAATCCAAGATGAAAGAGACTTATCCTTATCAGATCTTAAAAAATCCGCCAGCATCTCTGATTGCAACGTTTGTCCAAACATCGTAATTCCGGATTTTGCAGTAATAGAACCAAACATTTAGCCCTCAGTTCTATAAGAACTAACAATATGATAATGCAACTCCATATTTGGGTTCAACCCAATAAAGGCACAATCCATACTTATTGAATTGTGCAAAATTACTTTTGAATTCATAACCTATTTCGACATAGCGGATGCCGCTAATTTGTTTCAGTATGGTTTAATTCAATTATATTAAAACAAAGCCATAAGGCATGGGTACAGTGAAATTCTTTTCGTCCTTAAATTGACTTATTCTGTCGATTGAACGTTGTCCCTGAACATTAACTTTCTGAAAAAGTTCTTCATAGTCATGGAAAAACTGAACGGTTTCGTATTGCTGTATTTTTTTTATATTAAATCTCTTTAAAGTTTCCCAACTATTTATCACTTTTTCCGTCTCATCAGCAATATATGCCCATTCTGAGTTTGGCCAATGATCACAAATAAGAACACCTGGAGCCATCGTTAATGCGTGATTTATAGCTGCTTCAGGGCTTTTCATTTCATGAAGACAAAATTCAAACATAACGATATCTCCTTTCCTATTTACAAGAATAAAATCTGAATTAATGAGAGTATACTTATCTAAAAGTTTTGATTTTTCAAGGCTATCTTTAAGCTTTCCAAGTGCTTCTTTATCATTGTCAATTGCGATTACTTTTTTCGAAGCGCGCCCATATTCAATAAATTGGCCGCCTCCGGCACCGACTGAAATGATCGTCTGATCATCAAAGTCATAGAATGCAAAAAGATTCGCTATAATTTTCTTTATGTCTGTAGCCATAGCTTTACGATTATATCTCTAAATCTATTCTAAATGTTGCGACTGTTAGTATTCGGAGACGCACCACGTCGCGAAACAGATTATATTGACCGGTCAGGAATTATCATTTTTTGTTACAACAACAAATAGCATTGGCATTATACCTTCAACAAAAGCACTTTTCTCCAGATTATAGCCACATGCCGAAATAAATTTTATCAAACTCTTAGAATCGAATCTTGTGTTTATTGGATGACCTTTGATTTCCATAATTTTTGAAATAATCTTCGTCTTGATACTCTCATTATGTAAAAATGTTGGAACAATCAATTTACCGTTTTTCTTTAAAAGCCTCTTAATTGAATTTAAGAATTGCTCAGGCCTGTCTAAGAGATGCAAGAGATTTGAAACAATAATAATATCAAACATTTCATCGTTAAAACTCAGATTATAACAATCCTGTACTTGAAATGATATATTATTTATGTGTAGTCTTTCAATTTTTAGATTAGCAATATTAACCATCTCCTGTGAAAAGTCGGTTGCAACAATCTTTTCCACAGAATCAGCCAATGCAATCGGTATTTCTCCGGTTCCGGTTCCAATATCTAAAAGAGTTTGAGCCTTATTGCTCTCTTTTATAATTAACTCAATAATTTTAGAGTAAGAATTCTTAGATTTCTTCAGGTGATTGTCATAATCAGATGCTTTTTTGTCCCAATAATTTGTTTCCATTTTTTAAATATTAATTTTTAAGACAGATATTCTGAATGATTTTCAGTTCGAGAGACCTGAAAACTGAAAGGATAATCTGCTGATGACACATCATTACTCCCGCATCGACTTACTCCGTAATGTAGTCCCGGGCGTTGCACCTGACCAGGCTGCATGCTTATGTACTATTTAATAGCAGAAGGCTGTACTACTTAAATTTAATTGTGATTAAAAAATAGTGCGGAATTTTAAAATGTTCTCCTAATTTTTCAGGCATTACATCTGACTGAGCAACTTCACAGTATGAGGACGAGCCGTCTTTGTGAATTGTTGGAGTAATTATTGCTAATATGGCGTTACCTTTTTCGGTTAGTCGAAGAGTAAGTTCACTGTTTCTACCAAAAAAGTCTTTTAAAGCATAATCATCTGTATTACTATTCAAATCGAAATACATTCTTTTGCTTTCAAAATTTTTTCCAATAATAAGTGTCTTCAATTTTTCTTTCTCCAACTTGAAATAGAATTTTAAGGACAATTTGCTCCCCCTGATCATAAAAAAGTCAGACTCAGAAGCATCAAATAATGAGGTGTTTTTTACGAAATTGCCATCTTTGTATTCCTGCAAATTTATTTCGTAATATTTTCCATTCAACGTATCATTTTCAAAAATGAGTTTCTCTATAAAAACACCTTCAAAATCAATCAGATTCTGTATTTCTTCATTTCTACTTCCATACTCGCTTGTTAATCTCACGGTTTTTTGGGCAAAAGCGAAATTCGAGATTAGAACCAGTGCTAATACTATTTTCTTCGACTTCATGTTTTATTTTGTTGGAAATTCATGCTACCAGTATTTATATACCCCCAAAAAGTCATTGCAATTCTCTTATTTCGCTCTTACAACAGTTACTTTGAGGCGATTATTTCTTTCTGAAACACTTGTTTAGAACGCTGCAACCTTGCATACCAAATAACAATTTACTGTGCGCTTTATTGCTTTCATAGGTGAAAATCTCCGAAGATTTGCTACTCCTGTGCCCTCTATGCCGCAAGCCGGTGCCGCCTTCCGGAAAATACCTGGAATAACAGATCCACAGCCACCACAACCTGACCGGGATGATTGATTTTGCTTTTACCAAGCCTGCTTCGCAATACCCTGTACACTCTTTCCGCTGTAACACGCTCCGGTACCAAAAAGCACTAAAAATGATATAGCAAATGAAAATTACGCCAGTTTTCCACAGCCTGAGAAGTAAGTTACCTGTGTTGATCGGTTTATAATACCACGATCAAAAAGATGGCGCAAGGCCATTCCAGGTCATCTCTCTTGATCAGCATTCCAGCTCATGAAGTTCACCGCAATGGAAAATCATGTCTGGTCTGGCCATACAATCAATAATGGAATGCTGCCGGTTGGTCGCGTCATCTAAACGCTATTGCCCGTGGCCTCAAACTATCAAAATCAAAGGTCAGTATGAACGAAAATATCCCAAAAACCCACATTATTCTAAAACAAAACACAAAACACCGAAAATGCTGACAAACAGAGGACAAACTTAACACCCCTTCGTTCTCGCTTCGAAGTAGCTTCGAAGTAGCTTCGTCAATTTTCGAAGCAAAAACGAAGAGGCTTTGGAAATACTTCGGAACAACCATAGCTTTGGTCTAACCAAATTAACTTGATGCGGGTATTCACTTTTATGGAAACCGTATACTATGATGTATCGCTCAACCTGTATCTGATACTGTTGCGCGGAGGGAAGAGCGTGCCCGGGCTGTATAAACGGGACTCCAACCCTTAAAAAAGTATGTTTATTGAGATATGGTATCCTGAAACACGAGAGGCCAGGAAGCGGACAAAATGGACGATGGAGTTACAAAATGATCGCCCTGAAGCCAAATTGAACAGATGTAATGAAATACGTTGTTTTCAGGAAGCGGTAATATCAAACCAGATGTAATACAGCGAAAAATGCATCCTGCAACCACCGGTAAAATTAATACGGCCGGGGAGATCAACACCATCAGGCTCAGAAATCATAACCAGCACATCATGACTACCACAGATCATGAAGGATCTACATCCGGCACAATCTGCAGCCGACTCATGCCAGGCATGTGCAGAACCTGCTGAATGACAACCAATATCTGCTGCTTCATGGGGCGCAGATCGACTGAGCGTTCAAGTTTAAGGACGACCAGCCTGATATATTGGTTTTTAACACGTCCAATGACAGGATAAACCGGACCAAGTACACGGGTTCCGAGCGAAGCTGCAAGCCCCCCGGCGAGACTCTCGGAGGCCTCCTTTACCACCGTTGCATCGGGGTGCTTCACGCTCAGAAGAATGAGCCGGACAAACGGGGGGTAAAGGTATTGGCGTCGTTCGGCAATTTGAGAATGATACATGGAGTAATAGTCGTTCAGGAGTACAAATTCCAACACCGTATGATGTGGATTGCGGGTTTGGATGATTACCCGGCCAGGTACGTCCTTTCGTCCTGCGCGACCACTCACTTGCATCAGCATTTGAAAAGATCGCTCAAAGGCTCTGAAATCAGGGAAGCTCAGCATGGTATCGGCATCCAGTACCCCGACAACGGAGACCCGATCGAAATCGAGTCCTTTGGTTACCATCTGCGTTCCCACCAGAATATCAATCCTGTGTTCACCAAAGTCAGTTAAGATTGAATGATAGGAGTGTTTTGAACGGGTGGTATCAAGGTCCATACGTCCGATACGCGCGTCGGGAAACAAAGTAGTCAGGTCTTCCTCAATCCTTTCGGTTCCCAGCCCTTTCATCAACATCCGGGGGGTATGACACTCGGGACACTCGGCAGGAACAGGAGTGCTGAAACCACAGTAATGACAACGCAGCATGTTGATGGTCTTGTGGTAGGTCAAAGTCACATCGCAATTACGACAATGCGGGACATGACCACAATTGTCGCATTCAACATGCGGGGCAAATCCCCGGCGATTCTGGAAAAGGATGATCTGCTCTTTTTTATTAAGAGCACTTTCTACTGCGGTGAAGAGTACCGATGAAAGGCTGGCTTTCATCGATTTCTCACGTTGCCCGGTTTTAAGATTCGCCATTTCTATTTTTGGCAACACCGCGTTCCCAAATCGCTCGTTCAGCTTCACGAGAGAATACTTTCCATTCAATGCATTGTAATATGACTCAATCGATGGCGTTGCACTCCCAAGCAGCACCTGCGCTCCATGAAAATGAGCCAGCATCACAGCGGCATCGCGCGCCTGGTAACGGGGAGCAGGATCATATTGTTTGAAAGAGGCATCGTGTTCCTCATCGACAATAATCAACCGCAGATTCGAAAAAGGCAGAAAAATTGATGAACGGGCTCCCAGAACGAGACTGTAGGGCGAATGGGCTGATTTCCCGGCTCTGAACCATACCTCGCCGCGCTCCTGATCGTTATACCTCGAATGATACACACCGGTACCACTGCCAAAGAAAAACCGTAACCTGTCGACAATTTGCGTGGTGAGTGCTATTTCGGGCAACAGGTACAAAACTTGCCCACCCTCCTTAATAACGCGGTCAATCAGTTTGATATAGATCTCAGTTTTGCCACTGGAAGTAAGTCCATGCAACAATACAGGACGATCGGGTAGCGATGAGGTGATCTCGTCGAAGGCATTTTGCTGAGCCGCACTTAAAATGATTGAGTCAGGGTGAGCCTGAGCCGGAAAATCCCTAAACCGGCTGATATCCTTCTCATACACGTTAAGCACTTTTTTCTTAACCAGTGAATCAAAAGCTGACTGTGCCTGTTTGGACATCTGAAGGACATCACGGCGGCGAACCTCGGTACGATTCTGACCAAACCAAGCCGCAAGGGTAAGAAAAGAGGTCAGTACATCAACCTGTTTCGGTGCACGCTTTTCTATTTTATCGAAAAGTTGTTTTAAAGCGTCTTCGCTGTGAAAATCTCCCGAAAGGGTGACATAAACTTCCTTTTTGGGGTGATACTTCTCTTGAAGTTCCTCCTCCATCACAACAACCTCCTGTTCGATAAGCCTTCTGATAAGAGGAATTACGCGCGTAACCCCAACAGAACGGGACGCCTCTGAAAGCGTCAGGACAGGCGTGTTATGGAGCGCTTCGATCACCTGTTGTTCCTTGTCGGTAAACTCATCGAGGCGACCATCATAGAGTGGATGCAGCATCAGTTTCGACTCAGAGGCGAGCTTCAGCGCTGACGGGAGGGCCGCCTGCATGACTTCGCCGGGTGTGCAGAGGTAGTAGCCTGCCATCCATTCCCAAAACCTGAAATGCTCCTCACTGATACATGGAATCGCATCCAGCACCGAGAGAACATATTTCACTTCATAATCGAGTGGCACTTTGTGGTGAAGCCTCCGCACCAAAGCTGTGTATATCTTTTGTTTCCCGAACGGGACTACAATCCGTACTCCCGGGATGACAGAACTCACCATATCTACAGGAATGCGATAGGTGAAACTACCCGGCAAGGGAACCGGCAGAATCACATCGCACAGGTAGACCAGGGGCTCATCAGTCATATTCTAAGTTTATTGATCTCTCAGGAGAAATAACAGCATTACAGCAGCTTTACGATGGCTGTGCTAAGTCTTCTCACCCATTGTCATTTCGGTTAATGGCTGCGGGAAGCCAGCATATCGCGTCGTGCACCGCTGAACAGTTCATAACCTGAAAGGCGGCACTCCAGCGGTCCGTTAAACAGGGTAAACCGCTGAGATGGCTTCAGCCCGATAAATTTCATAGCAGAGAGGTCGGAGGTGATAATCCATGCTGTCCAGCCACTCCAGTTACGTTTCAATGCATCGCCGATACCCTGATAAAAAGAGACGATGTCGTTCTGCTTCATCCGCTCGCCATAAGGTGGATTCATCACCAGAATGCCTGAATCACCCGGAGGAGGCAGCCTCATGAAATCAGCTTTCATCAGGCTAATGTCCTTGTGAAGGCGCGCGCTACGCAAGTTACCCTGCGCCACCTCCACCACGGTAGCATCGAGATCTGATCCGGTGATGGGGTGTTGCTGATCACGCAACTGATCGTCGGCTTTATCCTTGATCTGCTGCCAGAGGTCTTCGTCAAAATCAGGCCATTTCATGAAACCAAAGACTTCGCGGTAATAACCGGCCGGTATATTTTGGGCAATCATGGCTGCCTCCGTTAGTAAAGTACCCGATCCACACATCGGATCATGAAGAGGGGTTGACCCATCATATCCGGCCAGCAACAGAATGCCGGAGGCCAGAATCTCATTGAGGGGTGCTTCACCCGTTGCAAGCCTGTAGCCCCGCTTGAAAAGAGGCTCACCAGAACCATCAAAAGCCAGACTTGCTTCGTTTCCTGAAAGGTGAAGGTTAATCCGCAAATCTGGATTCTGCAATTCCACATCAGGACGACGACCACACACTTCCCTCCAATGATCTGCAATGGCATCCTTCACACGTTGAGCGGTAAACTGCGAATGAGTAAAGACGGAGTTTGAAACCACGGCATCAATGGCGAAGGTGTTATCAACTGTCATCCAGTCGTGCCATGGCAATTCTTTCACCTTTACATACAGGTCCTCCTGGCTTTCAACCGCAAAGGAGGCGACTGGACGAAGTATCCGTAAGGCAGTACGACATAAATAATTGGCCTTATAAAACACCTCCTTGTTACCATTGAAGCTAACGGCCCGTTTAAGTGTGGAGATATTGGAAGCACCAATGGCAGCCAGTTCGGCTACCAGTACTGGTTCAAGGCCATGAAGGGTCTTGGCTATATAGGTTTGTTGATCAGTTTGATTCACCTTGATGATATTTGAGGCAAAGATACAACGTGTTGCCCTGACTTCGGTTGAAAACAAAGTTAATCTTCGCCCCTGTATCCATTAAAGGCACAAGACAGCCCGGGTTCTCCAACAGAGAACAGGTATGGTTGTGAACCAGACATGAAAAACAAAAAAGAGGGTATAGTCTTACTCAACACAAAACACCCAGGCCTCGCTGCCTTTTTGATAATTGCGCAAGGCAGAAGGAATTATTACAACAGTACCATCACCTGAACTGACAAATTCGAGAGGAGTTTTATCTCCGTTGAGAGTAATCTTTGTGGATGATTTTGCAAAAAACTCATTCATCATCACCTTAGCAGGAAGGCTCTGTTCATTCTCTTCGGGAAGATAGATCGCGAATCGTTTCCCATCCTTTCCCTGGGTCCAGGCCAGATGCCCCTCACGGTAAGGGCTTACGGCGCGGGTATTATAAATGGCATTCCCGTTCTGTTTCATCCATTGCCCGACACCCTCAAGCATCTGAAAGGCTTCTTTATCCCATGTGCCATCAGGCCCAGGGGCAATGTTCAGGAGCAGGTTGCCACCCTTGGCGACGATTTCGCATAGGGTATGAATCACTTTTCGCGGAGTGAGGTATTTTGCATCGGGAATCCATGACCAGCTTCCACCAGCAATGATGCACGATTCCCACGGATAGGACAGATGCTGAGCCGGCACCGTATTCTCAGGAGTAAGATAATTCTGGTTTTTCCCCGGAACAGCACGATCAACGACAATCAGGTCGGGTTTCACGCTACGGAGTTTTCCGACCAGCTCATCCATCCGGATATCCTGACTTTTAATTTTCTGGAACCGGTATTGCGGGTCATTGCTCTGCGTCTTCACCTGTTCATCTGATAGCTTTTGTACCCAACCACCATCAAGCCACACCAAATCAAGCGGGCCATAATTTGTAACAAGTTCCAGCAACTGGTTATGGGTATACTGCACATATCGTTCCCACCTTTCGGGATACCGACTGATCTCGTAATTTACATTACGGTCGGGGGTGGCGAAGTTAGGCCACCAGTAGTCGGTGTTGTGCCAGTCGGGTTTAGAAAAATAGGCACCAGCCCACATCCCCTCGGCACGAAAGGCATTGAACACTTCCCGGGCTATGTCACTCCGCTTGTTAACATGAAACGGGCAAGCGGAATCGGTCACCTTGTAGTCGGTGTATTGGGTATTGTACATACAAAAACCATCGTGGTGTTTGGTGGTAAAAACGACATACTTCATTCCGGCCTCTTTGGCCGCTTTTGCCCAGATTGACGGATCGAAGCGAACGGGGTTAAAACTTAGCTTCAGGTTTTCGTAATTCTTTTTATACAATTCATAGTTGTCGGTATTGCGTCGGCACCAGTCCTCATCCTCTGCGCAAATACTCCATGATTCCACAACACCCCACTGGCTATAAGCACCCCAGTGCATAAGCAGTCCGAACTTCATATCCTGCCATTGCTCCAGCTTTTGATTAACCAACGGACTGGGATCCAGGGTATAGGTTTGTATTGATTCCTGTGCCGAGAGGGTAGTGACATGAAGCACAACGAAAAAGAAAATCGATTTTACAAGGGTTTTCATTGCAATGAATTAAAGTTAGGCTATGAACTATTTCGGATGAACTAATGATTATCATCAACCGGTGACAGATTTGTTTATAGAACAAGACACAAGATACCGACATGGTTAATGGACGGTAATCTCATCAACGAATATCCAACTTTCGAGACCATGCCCGGGACACCATGCAGGACAATAGCGTATAGACCGGCTCTTCAATCTGACGAACCGGGCAGCCTCTGACTGCAAAGGTATAATGAATTCATGTGAAAAACTACCCGTTTCGTCTGATTGGTGAGGATTAGAGGCCATACCCACAGGGAGGGAAGAGTCTCCATCAATCGACACTTCAGCAGTCACCTCCAACGGGAGGAAGATCCAGTTAAAAGGCTACAAAAATAGCAACTATGGTAAGGTACTAAACTGAAAGAGCCCCCATTTGGCGGGGGCTCTTTCAGAATATTTCAAAACAGAATTACTGAACCAATGTCATCTCATCTATCAAGCGGTTGCAACCGCCGAGTTTTTCGATGATAAACAGCACGTAGCGTACATCGACATTAATGGTACGTTGCAGGTTAACTTCGAAAGCAATATCGCCGCTCATGGCTTCCCAGTTGCCATCGAAAGCAAGGCCGATCAGTTCGCCATTGCCGTTGATTACAGGGCTGCCGGAATTACCACCGGTGATATCGTTTGTGGTAAGGAAACAAGTTACAAGCTCATCTTTACCATTAATCTTCACACCATAACGGCCATAATCCTTTTTCTCCCAAAGGGATTTAAGTTTCGGATCAACAACAAATTCAGGGTTCGTTGCATCCTCCTTTTCCATCACACCATCGAGGGTTGTAATGAAGTCGTAATGCATAGCATTGCCGGGATAATAATCGAGAACCTTTCCATAAGAAAGGCGCATGGTAGAGTTTGCATCGGGGGCAAATTTATGTTCAGGATTCATCTCGCGAAGCGCTTCAATAAACAGACGGTTGCCTTTGCCAATCATCTCCTCTGAAGGGCCTTGCATAGCATAGAGGTTCATGATGTTGGTGCGAACCTTTGCCGCGATGTCGAAAAGAGGATCGCGCGTGAGGGTTTTATAATCGGGGTCGGCAAGGAATGCTTCAAACTTATCAAAGGAAGCAAAAATGCTTTTTTCATACAGATAATCAGCCCAGGCCTTAAAATCGCCTTTAAATTTGCCTTCAAGCTGCCCAAAGATAGCAGGCCGCTGATCTACAGGGACATTCTTATAATAAAGCTCAAGCATCCCGGCAAAAAGTTTGCGATCGGTAGGCAAATTATAATCTTTATAAAAATCAGAGGCTCGATTCTGCATATTGTCAATGGTAACCTTTAATTTCTCCTGCAGTTTTACTTTTTCATCTTTTTTGGCCTTTTTTAAAGCCTCCATGTTAGTTGCCATTGCACCTGTACGCATAGCAAAACGAATGATTTCAGGTCCCTGAATGACTGCTTCACTCAGATAGAGAAGCGAAGGGTTGGTTTCTTTCATTTGATCGTATCCTCCGGCAATCAGCTTAAGAGCTTCGCCATATTTGGCAGTACGTTCGGCCGACTGGTCAATCCATCTGTTGAAATCATCTTCAATACCCTTTTTCCTATCAACAATTTTCAGTCGTTTAAGCATGCGGTTTTGTCCTATGGCATATTTCCAATAATTTGCTGAGCCGGCAAATTTAGCAGCATACATCAGGTTAATACGGGGATCTGTATCCATGTCTTCACGCATAATAGCAAGCTTGCGGTCGCGTGCTTTAACGGTGATAGGATTTGTTTCATCAATGGTTGCCTGCACACCATAGCTTGTCATGTAACGGTCGGTTGAACCAGGGAAACCCCAAATCATAGCATAATCATCCTTCTGAACGCCTTTCAGAGAAACCGGCAGATGATGTCTGGGTTTCAGGGGAACATTGTCCTTACTGTATTCAGCAGAAGAACCGTCGGGGGCAGTATAAACACGAAATATTGAGAAGTCGCCGGTATGACGGGGCCACATCCAGTTGTCGGTGTCGCCGCCAAATTTACCAATTGATGACGGGGGCGTTCCTACCAGACGGACATCCTTGTATGTGATATAAACAAACAGGTAAAACTCATTTCCACCAAAAAAGCTGTGAACAACTGGGGTGTATTTTCCATCTTCTGAGGCCTTCTTTTGAATCTCTTCAGAAAGTTCCTGAATCTTTGCCGCACGGGTGGCTTCACTCATGGTGTCGCTGAGCTGTGAAAGAATCTGCTCAGTTACGTTTTCCATACGATTAAGGAAAGAAGCAGTAAGACCAGGATTTGGAAGCTCTTCCTCCAGGCTCATAGCCCAGAAACCATTGGTCAGGTAATCATGTTCAACTGTACTATGCTCCTGGATGCTGTTATAACCGCAGTGGTGATTGGTGAACAACAATCCCTGATCACTCACGATCTCACCGGTACAGAAGTACCCGTATGGTGCACTACCTGCCGCCAGTCCGACGACGGCATCCTTCAGGCTTGAATTGTTTATTGAATAGAGCTCTTCGGCAGTGAGTTTCAACCCCATTTTTTGCATATCGACGTAGTTTAGCCGCTCAACAAACATCGGGAGCCACATCCCTTCGTCGGGGGTTCCGGCCTTAAGAACCGGCAAGGACAAAAACAACAGACCGGCAAGAAAAAACCGGGTGATTGCTTTATGAAAAATATTCATAACTTGATTTTAAATGGTTTAAGGCTTCAATTTTTAAATTGAAACAGGGTAATTTTTAGCCGTCAAACATACGGATATTTTACCTATAAAAACTACTAACCACGCTGATATTGATGCAAAGGCACCTTAAAAGCACTAACGCCCCTCAAAGAATGCCCGGTCTTCAGGCCTCTGAAAAGGGAAACAGGGAGAAAAACTTAGCCTTATCAGTAATGAAAAGGGGCATAACAATTCAAGAGATCAACAGTAAATCAGGTTTCGAAGTATATTGAATCCTGCAGTATAAATTCCAGCAATTCATTAAAAAAAGGAAGTTGCCCAGCCTCCCGGCGGAGCAACTTCATCAGAAAATCAATCACCAAAATCAAAAAAACAACCAGATTTACAACGATTTGATTGCGTCGCTGTAATATTTTGCAACCTGCTCCCAGGAAACTACATGCCAGAAACCTTCGATGTAGTCGGGACGACGGTTTTGATACTTCAAATAATAGGCATGTTCCCAAACATCCAGCCCCATAACCGGTAATCCCCTGCAATCCGAAATGTCCATAAGTGGGTTATCCTGATTAGGGGTACTGCTGACTGCCAGAGAACCATCTTTTTTAACAACGAGCCATGCCCACCCGCTTCCAAAACGTGTTTTGGCAGCATCGGAGAAGGCTTTTTTGAATTCATCAAACGAATTAAATTTCCTGACAATGGCATCCAAAAGTTCACCTGTTGGCTCACCACCACCCTGCCCGTTCATAATAGTCCAAAACTTAGCATGATTATAATGCCCGCCCGCATTGTTTCGGACAACAGTAGGATAACGACTGATGTTGCGCAAAAGATCACCGAATGCTATATCGGCCATTTCGGTATCCTTCACGGCATTCTGAAGGTTATCGAAATAGGCTTTATGGTGCTTTGTGTAATGGATTTCCATAGTCATTGCATCGATATACGGCTCCAGCGCATCGAAATTGAATGGTAATGAAGGAAATATAAGATTTTTGACTGTAATATTCATTTTCTGCACCAGGATTATTTATTCTGTTTCCAGATAGAACAGAAGCCAGACAGAAAAAGTTCACATGACAAGCTGATTATTTCAGGAAACCTTTCGTGCCATGGTGAGACCGTCACGTAGAGGAATCATCACGACCTCCATAGCTGAATCATTGACCAACAATTGATTAAAAGACAAAACGCCCCGGGTTTCCTTGTCATGGTGTACCGCTGGCTGAAGCACTTTACCGCCCCATAAAACATTATCTACAAGCATCAAACCTCCTGAATTTAAAAGGCTTACAGCTAAAGCATAATAAACCGGATAATTTTCTTTGTCGGCATCAATAAAAATCAAATCAAAGCCTTGATTCAGCGTAGGGAGGATTGTAACTGCATCACCAATCTTTAATTCAATCTGGTCTTTCCATGATGACTGAGAGAAATAACTTTTGGCGATCAGTTCAATCTCAGGATTGTTGTCGATAGTGATAACGGATCCTCCGGGTTGAAGGCCTTCGCACAGGCAAAGGGCTGAATAGCCTGTAAAGGTTCCGATTTCAAGAACTCTTAATGGCTTAACAAGTTTGCTTATCATCGCCAGCACCCTGCCCTGAAGAGCACCTGAGATCATGTGCGGGTAAGCTGACCGCAAAAAGGTCACTCGTTCCAGATCGGCTAAAAGTTTACTTTGAGCAGTTGAGTGGGCTATACAATAGGTCTCCTCCGGATTTTGAAACATCGCGATTATTTTGTTGGTTTCCCCCGCTGCCTTGCCTCAAAGATGAGTGTACTCATGGCCATGGGATTAGTAATTTCAAGCGCTGCCTCTATCATATCATCCTGCTTTACATTCTCAATCAGATCTAATGTATTGACCAGCGATTCGATAAAGCCGGCATGAAGCCATTGTTTTCCATAGGCCATCAGGCGGTTGGCATTCGATTCGGCAGCAATGGCAATCTGTCCCTGAAATTGTCTCTTCGCCTGCAGCAACTGCAAAGGACCTAAAGGGCGCTCGCGTAATCTGGACAATTCATGTTCAATGACTTCGAGTGTTTTTTGGTGCAATCCATTTTCAGTTCCGAAATAGACCCAGAATAATCCGGTATCGGTATATGCCTGATAACCTGATTCAATGTTGTAAGTATAACCATGTTTTTCACGAACAACCAGATTGAGACGTGAAGTCATGGCACTTCCCCCGAGATAATTGTTGAGAAGGGCAAGGGGTGTTCTCCGCGGATGTTTCATGTCGTAAGCCAGATTACCAATCACACAATGATTCTGATAATGGCTTTTTTTGATCACTTTCTCAAAAGGGATATAATTCGAAAAGGCTGGTCTGGAGAATTCGGCAGCAGGGAATGGAGCATCCGTAAAGTAACGTTGTGCCAGAAGTTCTACCTTCGCAAGGGAAAGATTCCCCGAAACTGCCAAAAGCATTCTCGAAGGATGATAATGACGTTGGATAAAAGTGATAACATCTTTTCGGTTGAATTTCCTTACCGTCGATTTAGTTCCGAGGATATTGCGTCCAATGGGATGTCCTGAATAAAGATGTTCCTCAAAATCGTCCATAATCTGTTCAGACGGGTTGTCGCGATAAGAATCAATTTCGTCAGTGATTACCTGCTTCTCTTTTTCGAGTTCGTTTTCCGGAAAGACAGAATTAAAAATCACATCGGCGAAGAGTTCTACCGCCCTGCCAATGTATGGTTGCATGACAGCAGCGTAGAGACAGGTTTCCTCCTTTGAGGTATAAGCATTCAGGTCTCCCCCTACCGATTCAAGTCGGTTAAGTACATGGAACGACTTCCGGTGAGTTGTCCCCTTAAAAAGTGTATGCTCAATAAAGTGAGCAATACCATTCTCGGAAGGAGCTTCATCACGTGAGCCCACATTAAGATAGAGGGTTACATGAGCCACTGGCAACCGGTTCGGTAACAACAATATCTTTAGTCCGTTTGGCAGTTCACTCCGCCAGATTAATTCATCGTTCATGGAGCGCAAAATTACTCTTTTACCCGGCGCGAACACTTCCTATTTCATTACATTTGTATAAAAGAAGAGATGATGTGTCATTTGCAGAGAAATGGATTTTTGATGTCTGGAGTCATTTTACCGGCCATCAGCGGATACATACAGTCAAGTATATTCCCTGATTCATTCAGGCATGAACGGAGTGAAGCAGGAGCCTCATCCTGTCTTAATTATCGGTATATCGATCAGAATATTATGATTATTGAGACTACATGGAATGGCATTCACGAAGAAATGGATGCCGTAATCAAAGCTGCAATCTCGTTAGATGATAATGCAGTAAAAATGAGAGTATCGGCAGATGAGTGCCTGATTACCGGAACCATTGCCTTCAATTCAGCGATTATCTTGTCTGGTGAGGGGGCGGAAAAATCCAAGGTGCTTTTTGATCAGGGAAGCCAGCCAATATACGCCATTTCAACCAATGCTTCAAAGATTGGTTTTCCGACAGGTCATAGTGTTTACAACACAGAAAACAGTTATGCTGCCAATTGCAGAAAAGAAGGAATATATTCCCAAAAAAGCAATGGCGGCCATCTGCATATTTATCCTGATGCTGGACAACAGCTATGATTCAGCGGGAATAAAAAAATCAAATTTCGATTAACAGATGAAAATTCTTACAAACGATGTGGTGATTAAAACCATGAACCTTTCCGACATGCAGACTGCACTCGACTGGGCTGACTCCGAAGGCTGGAATCCCGGATTGCATGATGCAGAGGCATTTTACTACTCTGATCCGAACGGTTTTTTTATTGCAACCATCAACGAAAAGCCAGCAGGGATAATATCGGCTGTTGCCCACGACGATAAATACGGCTTCATTGGTTTTTTCATTGTTAAACCCGAATACAGAGGAACCAGTCTGGCGATGCTTCTCGGAAAAACAGCTTTCGCACATCTTGGCAACAGAAACATTGGCCTCGATGGTGTACCGGCAAGGCTGGAGAACTACAGAGCCTTCGGGTTTACTGTTGCCCATCAGAACACGCGCTATACAGGGATAGCATCAGGCAGTTCCGATCCCCGTTCAATACCCCTTTACGACATTCCCTTCGATCAGTTGTTATCTTACGATTCAAAAATTAGTGGTTTTAATCGTCGGATCTTCCTCTCGCACTGGATAAATCAACCAGGCAGCCATGCTCTGGCATGGCCTGACAAAGAGGGAAACCCAATTGGTTACGGTGTCATCAGACCATGCCGGATGGGTTATAAGATTGGGCCGCTCTTTGCCTGCAACGATCAGATTGCCCGAGTACTGTTCGACAACCTATGCCATAGGGTAAAGGGAGAGCAAGTTTATCTGGATGTACCAGAACCCAATGCTTGTTCAACAGAGATGGCTCATGAGGCTGGCATGACACCTGTATTCAGCACCGCAAGGATGTATTCCAAATACAGTCATGTAACAGAAGAAAAATCAGTTTATGGTATTACCAGTTTTGAACTGGGGTAATCAACCAGGAGTCAGGCTCTTCAATCGGGTTGTCGATCGTTCAATCACAGATTTGACATAGAATCTGGCAATAGGCTTTGTAAGGTACCCACTGATATGAATTTCTCGTGATTCGGTTCGCAATCGATCGGATTCGTTGTTATCGATAGCGAAAAACAACCTATCGGGGTATAGTCTGTGGAAAGTATCTGCAATTTCATTGAATGGCATTCCGGAAATACCTGTGTGAACCATACCCATTACATTTGGCTGGTGTTTTTTGCACAGTCTGAAGAATCCACCGGCATTTGAAGCCATCACTGTTTCAATTCCTGAATTCATAAGGAAAAGGCGCAGTGAAGCATAGCTGTCACCATCAGCATCCCCAACCACGACAACCGGAAAGGAATCAGGCAGACATGAATTAGTTGGGTTAACGGATGGTTTCAGGGCATCAATTGGAAAGATGGCAGTAAAAGTACTCCCGGTGTTCTTTTTAGAAGCAAGCTCAATCTGCCCGCCTAACACCTCAATCAAACCCTTGGCAACAGAGAGGCCCAATCCCAAACCTTCAAAATTCCGGCTTGCTGTGCTGTTCTCCTGATTAAAAGCGCCGAATACTGTTTGATGAGCATTTTCGCCTATACCCATCCCTGTATCTTTTACCCACATCCGCAGATACTCTTCATCGGCGCTGTAGCCAACCTCAATAAAGCCCTCAGTTGTATATTTAACAGCATTACTGATCATCTGATCGAATGCTTGTCGAAGCAACTTCTGGTCGGTTGTAATACTTAGCCTCCGGCTCTCTTCCGGAACTGTTATATACACAGCTATGCTTTTATGTTCAAGACTACTGAGCGTATATTGCTGTAATATTCTGAAAAATTCATTCAGATCAAATGCTATGTGATGTGGGGTTGTGTTGCCCGACATCACCAGCGACACCTGCAGCAGGTTGTTCACAGTGTTAATTAACCTATCAGTACTTCCGTTAAGAATTTGCAGATATTCTGTTTTCTCATATTCTGTTATATCTGACATTGACATCAGCTGGGCAAAGCCCAGGATTCCATTCAGAGGTGTTCGGATTTCATGCGTTACCAGATTCAAAAAATTCGATTTGAGTCGATCGCTTGCTTCAGCCAGCTCTTTAGCTTTACGCATCTGTTCATGCGCCAGCCCGATCGATTCATTCTGCGCTTGGTAGAGGTGGTTAAGTTTGCTCAATTCTTCGTTCTGACTAGCCAGACGCCTGTGATGTGTATCGAGATCTTCCTGTTGACTTTGCCGTATGAGAAATGAACCGATGAGATCAGCAAAAAGACGGATCAGGTGTGCCCTTTTATAGTCATTGCCAGGAGGAGATTGTTTGTATAAGAACACTATAAACCCCCGACATTGTTTACCATCAGAGAGAGGAATTACCTCGAGGGCGGACAGGTTATAACATTCTGCCAGAAGCCTTGCAGGGTGAGTTGACGACATTGCCGGGCTGAGACTCAATGACAGCCCAACACCTCCTGCAAGCGAGGGCATCCATTCATCAAAAAGCGACACGGGCAAATGACTGTGCTTGTCGGGATTGGATTGAATCCCCACAGAGAGCCATTCAACACTACGACTCAGAGAAAAATTATCGTCGTCAAACTGATAGAGTAATATTGCCGGGGATTTTAATTCCCTTCCGATACGACCTATGGCATCGGTTAGCATCCGCTGAGTTAATTCAAAAGGAGCCCGAAGCAATTGCCCCGTAATTGCTACCAGCAGTTCAAGTATCCGCAACATCGACTTTCTGCTTTCACTGACCTGATATGATGTGGTAATATCACGGATAACACAAAGCACCTCATCAGCACCAAAGGCAACAAATCGTGCCTCATAATGCAGAATGGAATCAGTAACCGGCATGGTATATTCTGCTGTTGTCTGCATCTTGTCGTGTAGGCAAAGGTCAATAGCTCGGATAATGCTTGCCTTTTCTTCAGAAGATAGAAGACTGAATACATTGAAACCGACTATATGGGAAGGATCAACGGCAAAGGTTTCATTGGCAGTATTAAAATATTTTGTAAGGATACCTGACCTGTTTACAGTAATCAATAGGTCAGGCAACAAGGAGAGCAATTGGGCAAATACACGCTGCTCCAATCCGGATTTTGATTCCTGTTTTTCCGACAATCTCAGTGTCAACAACTGTAACGATGAACCCGCACCATTGAGCCACCTGACTGAAATACTCAGCTCAGGCTCTTTCTCTTCACCTGCAGCAGTATCATTGATCACTTTACACGCTGAAAACGCCCTCTCAGCGGCTAAAGGAACATACTTCAAAAACAGACTAATGGATTTCCCGATTAATGCGTCGGCAGGTTGGTGCAAAAGCGAACAAAAGATAGAATCGACACTACTGATAATACCCTCACTGTTACAAACAGCCAATCCGGTTTGGTGGCTGTTCAATGGCCTGACAATAAAATCATGTAATTGTGCACTGTTGGATACCATGATTTACCTTTTTCTGTAAAAGTAATACATTCTTCCCATGATTAATCATTTATCCAAAGATATTCATCAGAAAAACAGACGCAAAATCAAGAGAAGAGGTCAAAGAACAACTGCTGTTAATTAAATATCGCCATAACAGTTCTGAAAATTACCAAAAGGTCACTACGCCAGGTAGCTGATTGGATATATAAAAGGTTAATCGACAACTTCCTCGGCATAACCACTTCAAGATAGGTTCTTACCGGATCTGCAGATGCTTCTAACAGTTCGTTTTCGCTAATATATTCTATTGAAGCCGGGTCAGTAACCCCAGGTTTTACATCAAGTACCTGTCTTTGTAGAGGAGTATAATGCTCAACATACATCCTGACCTCAGGACGCGGGCCGACAAGACTCATTGTCCCCCCGATAACATTGAACACCTGTGGTAACTCATCAAGTTTATACCTGCGTAACCAATAACCAACTGGCGTCACTCGCCTGTCACGACCACCAATGGTAAGCAAACCCTGACGATCGGAACCCTTATACATTGTCCGGAATTTCAAAATGGTAAAATCCTTGTTGAAACGGCCTACCCTTTTCTGCCTAAAAAAGACCCCTCCCCTGCTCGTCAGCAGAATCATCAGAGAAACGATACACATGACAGGAATTACCAATGGCAAAGCTAATAATGAAAGGGTAAGGTCAACGATTCGTTTCATGACAGCGTGTATAATCAAATGGTCAGCCCAAAACTTCAGTCACAGCCTCTTTTACGACACTGATCACTGTACTTACCTGTTCATCTGTCAGATCGTAATAAACCGGAAGACTAATTTCCCGGCAATAGTTATGCCAGGCAACAGGGTAATCGTGTATATAATAGCCCGATTTCATGTAGTATGTCATGAGCGGAAGCGGCCTGAAATGGACATTCACTGCCACCTGCCGGGCAAAAATGGCAGCTATAACCGCATCACGCTTCTCTTCATCAGCATAACGAAGCCGCAATAGAAAGACATGAAATGAACTGGATTTAGTATCAGTAAAATACTCAGGAACAATAAAACGCTCATCGCTTCTGAAAGCTTCGGCGTAGGTATCAAAAATCTGTCGCCGACGAACAATATTATCATTGTCATACCGATCCAGCTCTACCAGACCAATAGAAGCCATAATATCGGTCATGTTACATTTATATCCCGCCTCTACAATATCATATTTCCAATTGCCAATCTGAGTCTTTGCCAGGGCATCCTTATTTTGACCATGAAGCGATTTGGTATTTAAAACCTTATAAACCTCTTCATTGCTGAAAGGAAAGGGCAGATTCAGACAAATGGCACCTCCTTCAGCTGTGGTCAGATTTTTAACAGCGTGAAAAGAATAAACGGTTATATCAGTCAACACTCCTGTCTTGCGTCCCTTGTATATTGCACCAATGCTATGCGCCGCATCACTCAGCACAAGAATTCGCCCAAGTTGTTGTTGTTCGGCTGTCTCGGCCCTAAATAGCAATCTGATTGAATCCTCTTTAACCAATGCATTAATCTCATCATAATCACAAGGGTAGCCACCTAAATCAACTGGCATGACAACTTTCGTTCGAGGAGTAATGGCTTGTCTGACGGCTTCAACCGAAATGTTAAAGTCATCGCCCGAATCCACCATTATAGGGCGGGCTCCACAATGAACTACCACGTTGGCCGTAGCAGCATAGGTATAGGCAGGTAAAATAACTTCATCGCCTTCCTTTACACCATACCATCGCAGAATCAATTCCAATCCTGCAGATCCAGAGTTAACACACAATGTAGCAACATGACCGGCATAGGCCGTCAGATTTTTTTCAAATAGCTTGGTCTTTGGACCTGTGGTAATCCATCCTGAAGTCAGCGCTTCTGTTACACTGTCGATTATTTTCTGATCTATACGTGGTGGGGAAAAAGGGATCATTGATTCGAAGATTGCATTGTTAACAAGGCCGCAAAGGTAACGAAAAGGAAGAATATGCTGACATAAGCGCCGGAGGATCGACGGCAAAGTAATCCCTGTGATAAATTCTGATTACTGCCGACACCCGGTAAGGCCTGTGACAGTATCGATCCTGCACTGCAGTAGTACTCCCTACACATTGATGTCCGTTAAAAATTGAATTATAGTGGTCGTTTTCTTAATACCCGGAATGATAACCACGTCAGGAAAATTGTCGTCAGAATAGCTTTCGAAAAGCCTGAACACAACAAATAAAAATACAAATTGCACTTATATATTACTAAAGGCCACACAGTTGTCAATAAAAATAGACAATCAGGCCCAAGAATACAATTAATCAGCGACTATTAAAACATATAAGTGCCAGACTGGGGACTGCAAACACCTATTGAACAAGTTATTCTTTCATGGATGGCAGCTTGACAAACCTGTCGATAAAAATATTACAACCTACCTGATATCAATATAAAGAAATCAGGTAATCAATTGAAAAAAAAGACTATTACTTATCGGATCGATCGGTCGAATCGCGAAGGCGGGCAATTCGAATTGAATCGCGCAGATAAAAAACCTCCTCATTCTTTTCAGAAAGCTGGAGATACAGTGAATCGTTGTTTTTCTTCATTTCCGACAAAGTCTCTTCTGATACCGGCGAAAAACAAGCCGGCAAAATCAGAACCAAAAGGATTACTGATAACCGTATATACTTCATGGATTGAGGCAATATTGACAAACAATACTACTGCCATTTTCTGTAAGGGCAACAGATAGTTTTACAAATGCATTAAACGTCTTATTATCGGTTTCTGTTTATTGTGTATTTGCTCAGAGAAATTTTCGCAGAGCATCAATAAACATCTCTTTTTTACGGGTTGAAACCGGAACTTTAATCTTATTCTTAAGCACAGCCATTCCTCCACACCCCTTATCATAGCGGTCAACCCAGGCAAGATTAATCAGATGCGACTGATGTACTCTGAAGAAACCATATTCCGTGAGAAGTTCATCGAATTCCTTTAAAGTACGCGATACGGTAATCCGATCCCTGCTGCCGAAAAAAAAATGTGTATAATTCTGATCGGCTTCGCACCTGACGATGTCGTCTATGACGGCCACATAAACGCTTTCGGAAGTATTCAACACCAGCCGCTTCATAGGAAGGCGCGCAGGATTAATACCGTCATTCATAAGTTGGATACGTGCCTCATATTGGCATGACAATATATTAGCTTCTGCACGGGTAATGGCATCGGCCAGTTCATCAGGATTTACAGGTTTAAGCAGGTAATCGAATGCGGCGAACCTGATGGCCCTGATTGCGTACTGCTCAAAGGCTGTTACAAATACCACCCTGAAACGAGGCTCCTTAAAGGCCTTTAGAACGTCAAATCCTAAACCGTCGGGCATTTGAATATCCAACAATACCAGATCAGGATTGGTTTGTTTGATTAGCTCAACCCCCTCACTTACACCATGTGCCATCCCTACCATATCTACTTCACGGCAGTAGAAACCTATCATATTCTTCAGGGCATTACAGGCCTGAATCTCGTCGTCGACAATAACTATTCGAAGCATATTTTATTAGTTTTAGTGTGTGAAGGAATGAAAAGCTCTATCCGGGTTCCCGGGAAATGAAGGTCTCCCGGGTAAACTTCTCCAATTTCCATGGTTATCCGGGTTGCGTATTTTTCGTTAAGCAATGCGATGCGATCATGTGTTATCTGCAAGGCATGAGTTCGTTTTGAATGGGTCACCGGATCACCACAATGGTTAAGCGGCATTCCTACCCCGTTGTCGGTGACTATAATTGAAAGTCCCTTCCCCATCATGGCAAACTCAATTCTGATTAAACCATCAATACGATTCATAATACCATGCTCGATGGCATTCTCAACGAAAGGCTGAACGAGCATGGGAGGGACAAATATTTCATTCACATCAACAGTTGGTTCGATCAACAAATCGGCCTTATAGCGATCTGAAAACCTTAAAAGTTGCAGTTTCAGATATAGCTCGAGTGTTTTAATCTCCTGCTCCAGCGGAATAAAATCTTCGGCTGATTGATCAAGTATCCGGCGCATAAGAAGGGCAAAGTCGCTGAGGTACCTCCCTGCAGCATCTGTGCTATTGGTATAAATGAAGTTTTGAATAGCAAAAAGCGAATTAAAAATAAAATGAGGATTCATTCGTGAACGAAGCAGTTTCTGCTGCAATTCGACAGAGTCCTCTTTAATTCTTGCTTTTTCGCTTCTGTTCCTTACTAACCAATATAATCCCACACCAACAATCAAAACTACCAGAGTATTAAACCACCCGGTTATCCAAAATGGCGGAGTAATTATCACATCGCAGATAATCCTGTTGTCAACCCATTGACCACCAGCATTAGTAGCGCGAACAATAAAACTGTAATTACCGGGAGGAATATTGGTCAGTATGGCTTCATGATCACCCTGTCCGATTACTACCGGGTAATGGTTAAAACCAACCAACTGATAGCTGTATTGGATTTTCCCGGGGTTGTTGTAATCGAAGGCGGAAAACCGGATTGTGATGAAGTTCTCATGGTAATGAAGATGGAGCAATCTTTCCTGTGGATCGCCATTCAAATAAGTCTTTCCGTTTATAATCAGCCCAGTAATAGCCATTGCAGGAACAAAATTATCGGTAGTAATCACCGAGGGGTCAAACAGGTTAAATCCATTAGAGCCCCCCAGGGCAAGTCGTCCATCAGATAAGCGGCAGGCTGCCTTTGTAAACTGGTTCGATTGCAATCCATCCTCCTCAGTAAAATGAGCAAAAGAATAGTCTTCTGGGTTGAATCTGATAAGCCCATGATCTGTATTGAACCAAAGCATATTGTTGTCATCTTCAGTGATGGTATAAAAGGCCTTGGCCGGGAACTGACACCAGGCAGAAATGTTAATGAACTGCTGTGTAGATTGAAAATACCGGTATAATCCCTTTGCCGCTATCCATATACGTCCTTTGGAATCCTCAAAAAAAGCATTAACACCCTCTTCCGGAAAACCTCCGTCACCCTCAGTAATGCTTGTCATTTTATCTGACCAGGGGTTGTATATACTAAAACCGTTATCGAAGGTACCAATCCAGATTTTCCCGAGCCGGTCGCACATCAGATCTGTTGTCAGTCGCGAAGCAACTATATCCGGCCGGTTTTTATTAAAAGACCTTACAAACAACTTCTTCGTTCTGTCGAACCATGCAACACCATTGGCACCCCAGAAGCCTACATAGAAGTTTCCACGTTCATCTTCTTCAAAATCGTTGTACCAATCATAAAGTAGCGTTGTGGAATCAAAACTGTAAAGATTAAACTTTCCCTTCGCCTCATTAAGTTGTCCAAAGCCAGTACCATTCCATAATCCGGCCCAAAGGACTTTATTACGGTCGATAAACAACGCCCTGATCTTCCCTCCTTTCATGCCAGATGTGTTTTCGGGAGTAAAATGCCTGAATGTCTCAGCCGACAAGTTGAACCGGTCAATCCCCCTGCCATCGGTTCCAATCCAGAGGATGCCGTCGCCTCCTGACACCATTACATTCACACGTGGCGAGATCAAAGAATTATCCTTCCCTGTAAGGTGGGTATACCATTTGAACTTATGTTTCGAAGGAGCCCATCGTGAAATCCCATCACTTGTTCCAGCCCAAATACAACCTGAGGCATCTCTGAAAATAACATTTACATAGTTATGAATGAGCGACCAGGCTATATCATCATCATGGGTAAGTTGACCAGGAGGTGTAGAATCGGCAAAATGTCTGTAAATACCACTACCAGTGGCAGCCCACACACTACCATCATCGCCGGAGATAAGTGAGAAGGTACTGTTGGAGTGAATTTTCTGAACTGTCCCATCGTTTGAGTTAAGGCGATAGAGCCCGTCAAGACCTCCCATTAACAAATTACCATTTGAGTCTTCAATATAGCAGGCTCCATCACTCTCACGCTTGTATCTTCTGTCGGTTCTTGAGGTGGGAAAAACTGAGAACTTTTCCTTTATAGGGTCGAATTTTATCGGTGGAATATTTCTGCCAGCGACCCATAACATTCCACGGGAATCCTCATAAATCTGATGGTATCGGTAATATACCTGCGTAACTGGTTGATGACGATAAGTTTTAATGGAACCATCAGCCCGATTAAAAAGGTTAAGGGTTCCTCCGGCCGTTTCTACCCACATTCGTTGTTGGGAATCAATTAAAAGTGCCCTGATATGATTATCTGGAAAGCTGTCAGCCTTCGAATCACATTTCAGAAAACGGATTGCCTTACCAGAAAATGGATTTATCCGGTTAAGTCCATTCGTCGTTCCTACCCACAGATTCCCCGAACTGTCGACTGCAAGTGCAGTAATATCATTACCACTAAGTGACATGCTATCATTCGGATTATGTGTAAATACCACCATTGAATACCCGTCGTATCTCACCAATCCTTCCGGTGTGCCAAACCACATAAATCCAATGCTGTCCTGAATTATGCAATAAACCTCCCTTGAAGGAAGCCCATCGGCTACAGTAAGGTGATCCCACCTGAACGAGGTATTCAGATCGGTTGCCGATTGCCCAAAAGCGAAATGGCTGCAAAAAACCATGACAATCAACTGCTGAAGAGCTCTTTTGTAACTGCACATTTGAGTAAAGGTAAAAAAAACACGCTAAGAAAAGCCGGCTCCACAACAAAAATTGCAGGCCGGCTCGACACTGGATCGGAATCTTGTCTGACAGCTCTGTATCACGCTTTACAGATGCATCTTAAAAGACCTCCGATCTCTTGGTTAAACCACGTACCTAATCACTAATCAATAGGCATTACAAAACCTAAGGTAACATATAGACAGTGATTCTTGACTGATTTCCAGCCGTCCGGCTCACCATCAGGCCACTTTACAATATCGCTCAAACCCATATCGTAACGGATTTCAGCCATCAGATTCCCTTTACCCAGATTAATCATACCACCGGCTCCAAAGGTCAACCCGAAATCAAAACGGTTGTCGACATCTGAAAACTCATAGGATTCGCTAACGATCTCACCCGAAATCTTGGATTCCTGGGTTCCATGAAGCCAGAAAGCAGCATATCCCCCGGCGACAGCAAACACCTTAAAAGCGTCAGGGCCAATGGTAAGACGAAGCATGAGTGGAATTTCCAGGTATCCGGTTTTTAATTGCATGTAATCCTCTCCGCTTTCGACTTTTGCCCCTTTCTGAATGTACAGAAACTCGGAGTTAAGCGCCAGAAAATCTCCGCTATAATAGCCAATTCCACCTACCAATCCGCTTACACTCGATTTGCTTACATTATCATCACCATAAGTAAGCGTGGCTGAAGTAATCCCAAATTTGGGATACCAGTACTTCTGAGCTGAAACCGTCAGCCCAATAGCACATAACAACATGAGAACGTAGATTTTTTTCATAGCCTAAATGATTTAAAGTTAATCTGTATTGTTGGTTTACACTTAATAAAAGTATAATCTCACCAATCACATCACTTTGCCGGGCTATTATTTGCCCGCAATCATTGACTATTTGAAGCTTGTGGATTTTTATCCGGAAGCACATGCCACACCCGTTCATCCTCACAAAAAGCCAACTAAATCGAATTCTGGTCATAAGACCTGCCAAACCATGAATCCCTGTTATGATCGTTACGAGTCGCTTTTCAGGTGTTGAGCAGCTGTTGATACAGCTCAAAAAAATTACCACCGTCTGCACCATCCGCCAAAGCATGGTGCATGTGAAGCGAAACGGGCATCAGCCGCTTTCCATCTGTCTCTTTGACCTGTCCAAAGGTTATTTTCGGGCAACAGTCTTTCAATTCAAAATGCCGTGCATGCCGCAGGGAGGTAAAATGAAGCTTGGTTACAGTGCTCACGTGAATAATATTGGGCTCATTCACTTCGGCCCAAAGGCCACTCCCCTTCTTCACCCTTTCAACTTCAGTGGTAGCATCAGTATAAAAAGCTTCCCAGGTATTCTGATATCTTATAAAGGCGAACCCAAAAGTACCATCCGCACGTGCAATGGTGGGACCTGCATGAATGGCATCATATAAAAACACCTCATCGTCTTCGATCCGGTAACGAAATGATGGCATCATGTTGGCTGCCTTCATCGACAGATAAAGATACCAAAGCGAAAATGGAATCTTCCTCAATTTTGCAATTTCATAGGCCCGGGTAACATCCACCATTATTGTAACACCCCAGAAAGGATCAGTGAATTGGCAAAAGAAAGCATAATGCTCTTTTCTATTCCATGTATTAATATCAATTCTTGTCTTCATAAACCAAGTAATGCCGGTAATTGATCAAGATCATGCAATTCGGTGTAACCGTGAGGATGCCCGGATTGTATTTCCTCATACTGCCATGTGGTATGGTAAGGGATCCATACTGCATGCCCTCCGATTGCCTGCACAGGCAATACATCTGATTTTAAAGAATTGCCCACCATCAGAAACTCTTTACTGCCAATACCAAGCCTGTCGAGTAACCGGCGATAATCTTCCTCACGCTTATTGCTCATGATTTCAATGTGATGAAACCATTCGTTCAATCCCGAACGTTCAAGCTTCCGCTCCTGATCCAATAAATCTCCTTTGGTAGCAAGCACCAGTGTATAGTGTGGCTTCAATATAGGCAGTACTGTTTCAACGCCATGAAGGAGTTCTATCTGACGATCTACCAATGATTGCCCGAGTCTGATAATGTCGGTAATCCGGCCTGCAGAAACCAGTCCCTGACTCAGGTGAATGGCAGTTTCAATCATCGAAAGGGTATAACCCTTTGCCCCATAGCCATACATCGGAAGATTCCTGATTTCGGTAGTAAACAATTGTTCCGACACCAGCCCGGGATCAGTGAATTCACTCATCCACTTTTTGAATGTATGTTCAGCTTCCTGATAATAAGGTTCATTAACCCACAAGGTATCATCGGCATCAAAAGCGATAACTTTTATTACTTTAGAATTTGTCATCAGATCAATTACTTTTAGAAGGGGAATTCCTCCGGCACCTCTTCTTTGTTCTCATCGGCATTCTCGGGTTCTGAAGCCACCTTATGTACCAGATTCCCATCAACGAAGATGGCCCTGTTGGGCAGCGTCGGGCAGGCATATTCACAGGCACCGCAGCCTACACAGATCGAATCATTTACTTCCGGAATCAAAAGGCCCGGCTTATACTCAACCATGTGTACCGCCTTCGTCGGGCAATGCTCCGAGCAGGCTCCGCAGGAAGTCTCATCGGTGTTTACAACACAATTCTCTTTCACAAAATGGGCAATGTCTGTCTGCACCCTTTTCTTCACCTCTGGCAACAAAGCTGTGATAGCTCCGGTCGGACAAACTTCACCGCACCGTGTACACTCGAAATTGCAGAAGTTACTGTGATAATCCATGAACGGCTGTAAAAATCCCTTCAGGCCGTATTCAGTAAAGGAGGGCTGAAGTACTCGTGTCGGGCAGGCACTCACACAAAGATGACATGCCGTACAGACATCATTAAACCTGTCGATTCCCAATGAACCGGGGGGACTCACAAAATGGCTGCGGTTGTTGGGCTTCACAGCTTTCTTCAGACTAAACACATCGGTTGCTGCCTTTATCTTCGTCATGGCGACAGTCACAGCCAGGAGTGCAAAGGCTTTTAAAGCTGTGCGCCTGCCTTCACCCATTGCCGGAGTTTTCGTACTTCCAGGGGCCGGCTGCTTGGGCAACCACTCATACTTTACCCCCCCCTGACGACAGGTATTCAGACAATTCATACAACCAACACACCTGTCGAAGTCCACTTTCCTTTCTTTCACATCGATGCATTGGGCCTTACACACCGAGGAACACAAACCACAGGAGGTACATTTGGCCTTATCAAGGTTGATGCGCCACAATGCTGTCCGGCTTATAAGTCCGAGCAGTGTTCCTGCCGGACAAACCGTGTTGCACCATAACCTGCCCGAACGGAAGGCCATCACCCCTACAATCAGGGTCAAACTTAATCCGGTTAAAAATGCTCCTGCATGAAAGCCCGTAGTCGTACGGGGTTTTAGCCAAAAGACATCGGCCTGACTCAACCAACCACTAAAAAGATTGTTCAGGCCTGTTACCATAGGATGAGCCAAATGGGTCATCATACGGCCAAAAATGCTGAATGGGTCTGTAAGGACTACCGGCACCATGATACCAACAAGAGCCATTACAACAATCAATATCAACAAAGCATACCTAAGCACCGGCACCGGTTTACTATATTGAAACCGCCTCTTCTTTTTTCTGAACAACCGGCCTACGGCACCCACCACATCCTGGAAAAAACCCAAAGGACAAAGCCACGAACAGTACACCCTTCCAAACAACAGGGTAAGCAACGCAATGATAATAAAACCGCCGGCTGCTATGGCAGGAGCTGCCAAAAAGCTAAGGATTGAAGGAACAAACTGCCAATGCGTTCCATAATTTGCAACCCAGACAGGCTGGGAGGCTGTAATATCGAGAAAAGAAACCGCAATCAATCCCGTTACGACAACTGAAACGACAAGACGGGCGATCTGTAGCCCCGTTTTTGATTTCATGATTCTGATTAAACTGTTATACGCTGAATGTTTAGCGATTTAAGATCGATTGTACCAAGCTTCATCTCATGCGCCAGCTTAATGTGCTCAATGTCGGAAGGTTCGCTGCCGAATAGCTTAGCGGCTGCGGCGTCGGCAGCAACAATATCAGTACTGAGCAGTAGCGACTTCATCACCGTTACATCGGCTTCTGAGACACCACGCGGACCGTTTTTCATCATCACCCGATAGGCATCAATCACATTGAGGTCGGGCTTCCGCCAGGTTACCATATCTGCTATACACTGTTGTAAGTTGTTCCGATGCCAGTACCTCCGATCCCATACAATTCCCATTAGATTTTTCATCGCGATAGACACCTGAGCCGAGCTATGATGCTTCAGAATAGGGACGTTGATGAAAACATCGGCGCTGATAAGCAACTCATGAACCTTTGCTTCTTTCAGCACGCGACCGTTGGGTATTTTAACAGTCTTATAATAACTTTCGGTATTGCCGGGCACCACCTTTCCTCCGACTGCCTTCACAGCAGCTTCAATACCGCTGGTTTCATAACATTTCACCCAGTTATCACAGGTATTGTCGAAGGTATACACCTCCTTTGCACCAGCATCAAGGCAGTGCTTCACAATTCTGGCTACCAGCTTCGGGTTGGTGTTCCCTCCACGTTCAACTGATACGTCCCAACCGATGTTAGGCTTTACCACCACAGTCTGCCCTTTCTTCACGAACCGCTTCATACCCCCCATGGCTGCAATACCCTTATCGAACATCACTTCAGGCTCTCCGCCCTTCACGGCAATCATATCATAGGCCTCGGGTGGCAGCGGAATGGCTGCTCCAAGTAGATCATTCCCGGAAAGATGGCTCAAGAAACCACCGGCCAGCAGGCCAGCTCCTATTCCCTTAAAAAAATTGCGTCGTTCCATTCGGTTTATTTTTTCTGAAAGTGTAAAAGTAAGAAATTCTTGTAACAGCACCCCTTCATTCCCCAATACTGCCGATGCCAATGAAACCCTGATTGGCATGGTTATTAACAACCTATACCTTACACTAAAAAAAAAGAGATACACGACTGTGCATCTCTTTCCCTCTTATATTGCCTTCAGTAATCCACTATTAACAATTCACTATTAGTAGTTTAAAGTTTAATCTTCTGCCTTATATCAACTGGTAATGCTTGTTTGTTAACCATGATACAGGTAGTTTTAAACCTCACAAAAGGTACCGATACATAAAAATAGCCTTTGTAAATACCATCGGTTCCCCAAGAGTTTTTCACATAATAGAACCGCTGCCCTGTCTGATCCTTGCCATAACCCACGATATGCAGACCATGGTCATCAGTGGTTTTGTAGTTATCAAACTCAGCCTGCCTGACCTCGGGGGTGATGTTCCGTTCAGTTACGACTTTATCCAGATTATAAATCTGAGAGATTCGCTCCTTCTCCGTCAGCTTTTCCCATTTTGCCTTCTCGGAACCGGTCATCTCCGTTAACTCGGTCTCTGGCACCACGGCAAAGCCCTTATTCCAGGCAAAGCCTTTCTCGCTGATATCGGTTGCCCATGCAACAGTATAACCGTTATCGAGCGCGTTGTCAATCACCCTGATCAGGTCGTCAAGTGGAAGGTTGTACACTTGCCCTTGCGCCCAATTGTCCTCAACCTCAAGGGTAAATTTCTCAAAATAAGGATGGTGGGTAAAAGACGTCAATTCTATATAGTCGTCGGGATTAAGACCCAGTTCGGCAGCAAAAGATTTTGGGGTATAGGTGTTTCCCTTGTATGTGAATTTCTCGGCCGGTTTCCCCAGATAAGCATCAGCAATGCCATTAAAACCTGCCAGCCATGCAGTTGATAGCTTCCTGTTAGGGTTCTTAATGATAGCATCAAGATAAGCCTTCATAGCTTCGTCCATCTCGCCATGAACATGACTTGTCTCACCATAATTAAGTCCGGGATAGGCTTCATCGGGCATCATGCCATATTTCTTCCAGTTGTTGATGATGTCATGATTGCCTCCTCCGGGGCCAAAATTGGTTGTACCATGGTACCTTACATAGTTGATGGCCTTTTCGGTATATTGGTTTCTAACCACAAACATATCGCTGAGGTCGTATTCTCCTTTACCTGTCCTCAATAATTCTGATTCAAGCATCGAGATAGTGCTGAAACTCCAGCAGGTACTCGAACTATTCTGATTCTTTGGTCCCGTATGGGGCAGTTCTTTGATAAGGGTAAACCGGTAGCCGCTATCAGCGGTGGCCTTCTGCCCTGTCACAAACTGCGAAGTTGTCAGCAGAACCAGTGCTATCAGCCCTGTCTGGATAGTTTTTCTGATCATTGGTATGAGTAAATTGAAAGATTAATGAGCTGCAAAACTACAAAATCCGGTCAACAGAATGCACATTCACCCATCATTACAACAACCCTTTTTCACGGGCTTCTGATTCGCGCAAAGAAAAAATCAGCTCATCTGCCCACTGTCCCTGCTTACTGACCGATTCAATGAGCGTAGCCTCATGCCTGAAGCCGCATTTTCCAAGAACCCGGACTGAAGCTTTGTTGAAACTGAAAATTCCTGCAAAAATGCGATGGGCTTTCATTTCATTAAACCCCACCTTCACCATGGCACGAACTACCTGCGTCATAATCCCCCTGTTCCAGTAGGGTTCCCCAAGCCAGTAACCAAGTTCAAGATTAAAACGGTATACATCCTGACAGGCATGTAACCCAACCGATCCGGCAAACTGACCTTCAATTTCAATGGCCCTGACTATGTTCGCCTGATTGGCTTCCATCATTTTAAGCCAGGCATAAGCGTTGTCGATGGTATAGGGTGAAGGGAAACCATCACGCAGATTACGGGCTACCTTCTCATTATTGGCCAACTCAGCCATTCTAATGGCATCCGTCGATTGGAATGGCCTGATAAGGCACCCCTGAAGAATTATTTCCATTATGTATGGGTTGTTTTATAATTTTGCAAATCTGTGATGATCTGTCATTCCATCATCCATAACCGGGTTCAAAATTAATTTTTTTCTGTAAATGGGTAACACATACCTCCAATTTAGCAGGAACAGGCCATAGCCATCAAGTATCGCTCTTACTTATACCTTGAAATCTGAATTTTCATGAATACTCAGCGTTCATCCACCCCTTTAGCCGGGGATATCACCCTTCGGGCTTCCATTGTAAAGCCAATGGCCATCTGGTTTTCCGGACTGTCAGGGTCTGGAAAAACGACCCTCGGCCAGATTATCGAAAAAAGATTGCGTGCTGCAGGTATGTTGGTTAAACTCCTTGATGGAGACATTTTACGGGATGGTCTGAACAACAACCTGGGTTTCTCACTGACCGACCGGCATGAAAATATCAGGAGAGCCGCTGAGGTATCAAAGCTTTTTGTACAGTCGGGCTTCTTCACCATCAACTGCTTCATAACACCTACGCATGAACTCCAGCAAATGGTCAAAGACATCATTGGTGAAGAAAACCTGATGAGCGTCTACCTTGACACCCCTGTTGAGGTATGCGAGGAACGTGATGTCAAAGGACTCTACCGGAAAGCCCGCCTCGGCGTCATCCCTGAATTTACCGGCATCTCCTCGCCCTTCGAACCCCCCATTCATTCTTCAGTAATTCTTGCCACTCATCGTTTATCTATTGATGAGGCCGTTGAGCAAGTCATTGCCGCTTTGATAAAAATGCCAATCGAATAACCACACTGCAATTTCCGCTACATTCTGCGATGAGTCCGATGGTTCCATCATTGCACCATTGGGTGAAATGGACGTTTGCGTCAAAATCAGTTACTTCCTTCCCCCTCAAGCGATAGATAATTCAGCAAGAACTGCCCTTACAGATTAATAACAATAAGTGGTTTGTTATAAGCTTTTATTTAACGATCATAAACTTTTCTCTTCCTACCACCCGGTTACCGCCCATCACCTTCACCACATAGCACCCCGCGGCTAATGTCGGCGGGAGGTTAACCTGCAACGATTGGCCATGAAGGACAGCCGACTTGCAATTGTAATTAAAAACGCTTTGCCCGGAAAGGTTGCTGATTTCAATGGCGGTTACAACCTCGCCTGTAGGGATATCCCTCAACCATACAGCATCCGTGGCCGGGTTAGGGCTGAGGGAGATGGAGGGAACAGATGGCAATGGCATCTCACCGGCTATCAACTCGTTGTATAACAGATGACTATAGGTGTTAAAAGTTGCTCCCCCGTCGCTGCTATACGAAATCTGTAAATCATAAGTAATAATACTCGGATCGTAAGTAAAATAAACACTTTCAAACCTGATAGCATAAAACTCATTACTCTCTCTTCCTGCAATATATTTTAACTGGTCATAGTTATAATAAGGGAATGTTGATTTGTAGCTGAAAGTAGAGCCATGGTTAAGGCTTTGATAAACATTCACTTCCCCATTGCTTTTGGTAACCCCAACATAAACCTCTTCTGCAACAGCCCCGGCAGTAATTGTAAATGTATAATTGCTATTAGTATTCTCTACCAGGTTCTGAATTTCATCGGGAAACTGGATATACTCAAAGGTTTGCCCGTTGTCGTAACTTCTGAAAAACCGTCGGCTGGTATCAATTCCAAGCAACACGCCCGGCTGGCTACCGGCGACAAGTCGTCCATTGCAATGTGGAACCAGACTTGAAATCAACTGAAAGGAAGCTCCGGAGTCAATACTCTGGTAAAGATTGTGGTCATAATCATTAAACAAAAACAGTTCACCTGCCTGGTTTCCTTCAAAAAATAATGTATATGAAATGTTATGATTATATAGCGTGGTATCCCAATTAGCTCCGTTGTCATACGAACGTTGAATATTTGAATTGACTCCGTATATCAGTCCCAGCGACCGATCACCGGTCAGATTACTAAAATACTTGAAAGTGGTGTCATAAAAGGAGATTGTTTCTCCATAGTCATCAGTATGAATAAATCCGTGATTGACACCCGGGTTGGGAAACCCTGCTTCATACCATTCACAAAAAAAGGTTAACTGACCCGACCCGGAGCACCGGCATATCCTTTGAGCCTCCACTGAACCTGAATGAAACAGCAGCAAAACAGTGAAGAACATTATTATTTGAAATGACTTTTTCATGGCTATTAGATAATTAATGAATATTTTTTGAGTATAGCAATCCCGCCGATCATGAAAAAGAATAGGATTGAAAAGATGAAAACTGTTGCGTCTAATCCAATCCTGCTGTTGGTTTGATTTTCCATTCCGAAAAGGATTAAAACAAATGTTAGACTCGTATAAAGAACTACTACAAAAATAACATCTAATTTGTTTGAAAACAAACTTTTATCGTTTTTTTTCTTCATAAATAGAGTTGTCGGTGAATGAACAAGCAATCTTGTGAGTCCATTTCTTCGGCCTTGAATCCAATAAATTCAGGCCGGAAGAAGTATTCAGCGAATCAAACGGATTGCACAGAATATCCTTTTTGACATAGCAAAACTACCTTGATGATTGAATTGCTATATGATGACCAATTGGCTCTGAATGCCTGACATTCCGATCAATCAGTTAACGGAAAGATAGTGAAGGAAGCATCGGGTGCTTTGTTTGTTCTGAGGAGATAACTACAAACAGACAACCTGTTTTTATTCAACAAAACTTTAATGGGTAAGATGGTATGTTAGCAGGTGGATTATTGCCCAAAATCAGACCTCAGTAAGAGCTCAATTACACCAAAAAACCCACATTATTCTACAACATTCTCCAATTTTACAAACTGCTGACTGACAGCGGTCAAACATATCATCGGTTCGAAGTAGCTTCGAACTGGCTTCGAAGCGGCTTCGTAGTGCTTTCGTGTTGAAACGAACCGACAACGAAGCAGCAAAAAAGCAGTCCCGAATGAATCATAACCATGGTTTAACTCATGTATCAAAATGACTATTATATGTAAAACGGGGGTAACTTTAATGTAAAACTGAATGGTTAGCGTGCTATAATACAAATGGTTATAAACTATTCAAAATTTAATTTATAACCCTGCTAAGCATCAGTTTGGACAAGGCAATACGCCTCAGTACCAAGCCGGTATAGGCATGATAATCATAATCTTAACCGAGTAATCGAAAGTTTTCAAGTCAGGGAAATATAGGAGCCTCAATCCTGTGCTGCGATTGCGCTATTCGCCGAAATAGAAATAAACAACTTTCCCTGCTGGAAAATCCCTTAGCAGCATACGCCACTGACAACCAAATCTTAGTAAAAAGAAAATTGCATTAAGATTTCTCTTAACGACAAAGAAAGATATAAATATGAGTAATATCCGGCACGAATTTAGCAGGTGCAATTCAACAATAGATTTTGTTTTGGGGAAATAAGCCAGAAACGCTTTCCGATTGTTCAACAGACTCACCACTGGTTGAACCCGGGACATGGAATTCCCTGCCTGTGCAGCAAAGAAAGCCTCTTCATGCACGCTTTATGATTCAGAAAGTAATTGACCCGGCATACATTTAGTCTAAATATAAAGTTACAGGGTGACAACCATCGTTTTTACAGATTATCCTTCCACCGCTTTAGATTCGTCAAGAATTTCAGCCGGCAGAAACTCCGGGGATCTTTGAGAAATCATCAACGAAAACGGTGGTAAAGCAAGACTTTCAATACAAATTCCGGTAGGACCTTTTTTAAACAACCGGATAGTTGCGGAAAATTTTGTCTGATTTCATCAGGATATCGACATATTGGCCGCGTTTGTAGGCGAAAGGGTCTTTGAGCATCTTCTGAGACAATTTGCCCCGGAAATCGGCCAGCGAGTGGTAGCCATGGGTGTTCATCCAGGCTTCGAGGTCGGTAAGCATCCGCGCAACATGTTGAATACCATGCTTGTAAAGCGTGCTAACCACCTGAACAGCATCGGCTCCGGCCAGTAACATTCTAACAACATCGCGGCCATCGTAGATGCCATTGCTACTACAAACATTGCCATTGATAGTACCGAAGAGGAGCCCGGCATAGCGAAGTGCCAGCCTGTGATCATCGGGGCTTGACAGGTTGTAAGGATATATGTGTTCTTCACGTTCTACGTCGATATCGGGCTGAAACAACCTGTTAAACAACACAAAGCCATCGGCACCAGCCTCATCCATCTGCCTGATTACATTCAGCGGGTTGGCATAGTAAGGACTTAGTTTTGCCGCCACCGGGATACTGACAACCTGCTTTACCTGCCGGATAATCTGAATACGCCGGGCGATAAGTTGTTGTTCAATTTCATCAAAACTGTCAGAGGCATGATAGAAATTGAGCTCGATGCCGGCAACACCAGTCTTCTCCAACTTAGCGGCCCAAACAGGCCATGTTTCATCATAAACGGCGTTAAGGCTTGCGAAAACCGGGATATTAACACTTTTCACCGCCTCTACAAGATTGTAAAGGTATTCTTTCGGGCCGGCATGTTCGATGTCGGGGAAGATATGTTGCATTTCTGCATTACGTTCGTTATAGCCAGCCTTTTCCTGCTCAAACTGATAATTCTCAAGTTGAATCTGCTCTTCAAAAAGAGATTTATACACGACGGCAGCAGCACCAGCCTGCTCCATCTTTTGAAGGTGTTGGCTATCGGCCGACAGATTACAGGCACCCACGATTATTGGATTTTTGAGCTCAATGCCCATGTATTTGGTCGTCAGAATACTCATAGCGTTAAGATTAATGGGGGTTAAAAATTTGATTTATAGCATTAGAACCCAAAAATAAGGTACTTTGTTCGATTGTAGTAAACTTTTATTGCGGTTAACATTTTATCCTCTGACTGATCTATAACCAGGGAGTTGAACAGAAGGTTATCCATCCCTGAAAGATACTCAATAATCTGCACCAATCCGGATATTCTAAAAGCATAATTCTTTTAATCTAAACCATTTCTAAATAAGCCATTGGCATAGAATATCACGTGAAAAAGGGCGAGTGAGTTAGGGAAAATACGTACCTTCGCACCGCTTTTTGCTCTTGATTTTTAACCGCCTAATTATACGCTTTTTAACTCTTATATAAATGGAAAAGAAAAAGTTTATCACCCTCGATGGCAATATGGCTGCCGCCCACATCGCTTATATGTTTAGCGAAGTTGCCTCCATCTATCCCATCACCCCCTCCTCGACCATGGCTGAGTACGTGGACGAATGGGCTGCCAACGGACGTAAAAATATCTTCGGAGAAACTGTCGACGTAGTTGAAATGCAATCAGAAGCAGGAGCTGCCGGCGCACTTCACGGTTCACTACAGTCTGGTGCCCTGACCACTACCTTTACAGCTTCACAGGGTTTATTGCTGATGATTCCCAACATGTATAAAATTGCCGGAGAGCTCCTTCCCGGCGTATTCCATGTCAGTGCCCGCACAATTGCATCACAGGCTCTTTCGATTTTTGGCGATCACTCCGACGTGATGGCCACCCGCCAGACCGGTTTCGCACTATTGGCATCGGGTAGTGTTCAGGAAATCATGGATGTGGCTGCTATTGCCCATCTCACGGCCATTAAATCGCGTATTCCTTTCCTCCACTTCTTCGATGGGTTCAGGTCATCACATGAGATCCAAAAGATCGAGATGCTCGAGAACGATGATCTGAAAGGGCTCCTCGATATGGATGCGCTAAAGGCTTACCGTGATCGTGCCCTCAACCCAGAACATCCCGTAACGCGCGGTACGGCGCAGAACCCCGACATCTTCTTCCAGGCACGTGAAGCCTCCAACAGGTTCTATGATGCCATCCCCGACATGGTAGAGGATTACATGAAAGAAATCACCAAACTCACCGGACGTGAGTACCACCCATTTGTATATTATGGCGCAGCCGATGCAGAAAACATCATTATTGCCATGGGTTCGGCAACCGAGACAATCCGTGAAGTTATAGATTACAAAATAGCTCAGGGCGAAAAGGTTGGTCTTATTATAGTTCATTTATACCGTCCTTTCTCGGCTAAATACTTCTTCAACGTATTGCCCAAGACTGTGAAGCGGATTGCCGTGATGGACCGCACCAAAGAACCCGGCGCCAATGGAGAACCACTTTACCTCGATGTGGTCGAGATGTTCTACAATCAAAAAAATACGCCACTGATAGTTGGCGGACGTTATGGACTCAGTTCGAAGGACGTTACCCCCTCACAGATACTGGCTGTATACGACAACCTGGCAATGGCCGAACCCAAGAATCAGTTCACCGTGGGCATCGTCGACGACGTCACCTTTAAATCACTTCCCTTACAGCCCGAACGCAGTTTTGCCCCAAAAGGCACTTTTGAGGCAAAGTTTTATGGTTTAGGTTCAGATGGTACAGTGGGTGCCAACAAGAACTCCATCAAAATCATCGGCGAAACCACCGATAAATACTGTCAGGCCTACTTCGCCTATGACTCGAAAAAATCGGGTGGCTTTACCGCATCGCATCTTCGTTTTGGCGACAAACCCATTCGCTCGACCTACCTGGCCACCAATCCTGATTTCGTAGCCTGCCATGTTCCGGCTTACCTTGATAAGTATGATATGCTCCGTGGTTTAAAGAAAGGCGGGAAATTCCTTTTCAACTCCATCTGGGATATTGAAGAGACCAAGCGTCGTCTGCCTGATCATATCAAGCACTACCTTGCTGCAAACAATATCAACTTCTACACCATCAACGCAACTGCCATCGCCGAAGAGATTGGTCTGGGTAACCGCACCAACACTATCATGCAGAGCGCCTTTTTCAAACTTGCCGAGGTTATTCCATTCGATCAGGCCAGAGAAGAGATGAAACGATTTATCAAAAAATCGTATGGCAAACAGGGTGAAGAGATAATCAGAATGAACAATGCTGCCGTAGACCGTGGCAGTGATGTGATAAAAGTTGAGGTTCCGGCTGAATGGGCCAATCTTGATCCGACAATCAAATTAGGTGTCCATGGCAACCGTCCTGAATTTATTGCAAAAGTAGCTGACCCCATTAATGGTCAGATGGGTGATGATCTTCCTGTAAGTGCTTTTCTGGGCCGTGAAGATGGAACCTTCCCCTCAGGCACCACCCGTTACGAGAAACGCGGTATTGCCGTGAACGTTCCGGAATGGCAGTCAGACAATTGCATCCAGTGTAATCAATGCTCCTATGTTTGTCCACACGCCGCTATCCGTCCTTTCCTCCTGAATGAGGAAGACATAAAGAACGCACCGGAAGGCACCGTGACTATTAAGACTAACGGGAAGGGACTCGAAGGAATTCAATTCCGTATTCAGGTTAGCGTACTCGACTGCACAGGTTGCGGCAACTGTGCAGATGTTTGTCCTGCCAAAACCAAGGCGCTTGAAATGAAACCACTGGGAACCCAGATGGAAGAAGTGGCCCGTTTCGAGTATATGGACACAAAGGTAGGTTATAAGGAAACCTATTTTGACAAGACCAAGACGCTCAAGAACAGTCAGTTTGCTCAGCCATTGTTCGAGTTCTCGGGTGCTTGCGCCGGTTGCGGTGAAACACCCTACATTAAAACCATTACCCAGCTCTATGGTGAACGGATGATGGTGGCCAACGCCACAGGATGTTCTTCAATTTATGGCGGTTCGGCACCTTCGACACCTTATTGCGCCAATCATGAAAGCGGACATGGTCCGGCATGGGGCAATTCGTTGTTTGAAGACAATGCAGAATTTGGTCTGGGAATGAATGCCGGTTCAGGCAAACTTCGCAACCGTATTGAATTGAGGATGAAAGATGCACTGGCCGGTACGCTGAGCGACGACCTTCGCGAAGCCTATACCAACTGGATTAATGGAAAGGACGATACACAGGCTTCTAAGGATGCTTCGAAAGCTTTACTTCCGTTGCTTGAAAAATCCACTGATCCTATCGCACGCGAGATCTATGCCCTGCGCCAGTTCCTGGTAAAGAAATCATTCTGGATCTTCGGTGGCGACGGTTGGGCTTATGATATCGGTTATGGCGGACTTGACCACGTGATTGCTTCCGGCAACGACGTCAACATTCTTGTACTCGACACCGAAGTATATTCAAATACCGGAGGTCAGGCTTCGAAATCAACCCCCGTTGGTGCAGTGGCCAAATTCGCAGCATCAGGCAAGAAGACCCGCAAGAAAGACCTTGGTGCCATGGCCATGACCTATGGTTATGTCTACGTCGCACAGGTGGCAATGGGAGCCAATCAGGCGCAGTACTTCAAAGCCCTACGTGAAGCTGAGGAGTATGCAGGGCCATCGCTCATCATCGCGTATGCTCCGTGTATTAACCACGGCTTACGTGCCGGCATGGGAAAAACCCAGGAAGAAGAAAAGCTGGCTGTCGAAGCAGGTTACTGGCACCTATACAGATTCAACCCAATGCTCGAAGCAGAAGGTAAAAACCCGTTCACGCTCGACTCCAAGGAGCCGGTCTGGGATAAGTTCCAGGGATTCATAAACAGTGAAGTCAGATATTCTTCATTGAAGAAGGCGTTCCCTGCTGAAGCAGCCGAGTTGTTCAAGGCAGCCGAATATAACGCTAAATGGCGCTACAACGGTTACATGAGAATGTCGAAGATGGAATATTAATCTCAGGCAACATATCATAAAAAAAGAGTGGATTTCTCCACTCTTTTTTTTTACCATCAACAGTCCCATGCTGATTATCGTATCTTTGTTAAGGATAAACCTCAAGAAGCTATAGTGATGGATGGACAATTTGTTTTGGGGCTCTTACAGAATATAGCACTCCTGGTGGCCTCCGGAGTCGTTTTTGACTATTACTGGAAAAAGGGGGAGAGCAACCTGAGCTGGGTCAAGCAAATACAAATTGGCCTGCTATTGAGCATTATAGGTATCATCCTAATGCTTACCCCCTGGAAACTTGGCGAAGGTCTCGTGTTTGACGGCAGGTCAATTCTGTTGTCCGTATCGGGTCTTTTTTTCGGATTGATACCAACCTGTGTCATTATGCTGGTGACTGCCCTCTATCGCCTCTCGATGGGGGGTGACGGTTCATTAATGGGTGTCATGGTCATCTTGACTGCCGGCACCATTGGTATCCTCTGGGGAAAGTACCGGCCTCACTGGCAGGAGCCGGGAAGGAGGTACATAGAGCTGATCTTCATGGGGTTTATTGTACATATAGCCATGCTGGGTTGCACTGCGTTTGTTCCGGAACATGTCAGGTATACAACTTTCAGAACAATACTCCTGCCCACACTTCTCATCTATCCGCTGGGTTCCTTTCTTTTTGGCTTCTTTATGTTACACCGGTTACAGCATTGGAAAACCAAAGACATAATTAAGGCTAGTGAGGAAAGATTCAGGTCGTTTTATGAAAACGCCCCTATTGCATATCACTCGCTGGATATCAACGGAATTATTATTGAAGTAAATCAATCGTGGCTGGATATGCTGGGCTATTCACGGGAAGAGATGATGGGGCATTGGATTGGTGATTTCTTACCAATCAAACAGCAATCAGGCTGGAATGACATTTTCAATAAATTGCTGGTAAAAGGAAGGGTCGACAATACTGATGTCACTTTTCTTCACAAATCGGGAACAGAGGTTATGACGGCAGCCTTTGCCAGAGTTGCCCACGATCCGAAGGGAGATTTCCTCCAGACACACTCGGTTATCTACAACATTACCGAGCGAAAGAAGGCCACCCAGAGTATTGTGAAGCTTCATGAACGACTAACACTGGCTGCCCGTGCGGCACGATTTGGGGTGTGGGATTGGGACATCAGCACCGGGCTGGTCGAATGGGATGAAACCATGTATGATATATACGACATACAAAAGGAAGAATTTTCCGGTGATTACCGTTCCTGGCTCTCTTTTATTCATCCCCTTGATTCCAAACTCATCAATGAGACTATCCAGCAGGCACTGAAAGGAGAAAAAGAACTTGACACCGAATTCAGAATTATTGCAAAAGACGGTACAGAAAGATTGATTCGAGCCATAGGGCAGGTCACCAATGATTCAGCCGGATATGCAGTCAGGATGACAGGAATAAATTTTGATCTCACTCAGCGCAGGCTTGATAAGGAGCGATTACGTGATGCCCTGCAACAATTGGAGGTAATCGCTGCAAATATCCCCAATGTATTATGGAAGGCTGACATTAACGACGACGGCAGGCTAACAAACACCTACATTTCGCCGGTTGTAGATGAATTTCTTAAACTAAGTCCGAATACGATCAACAATGACTGGGACATGTTTTTCAATTACATCCTACCCGAATACCTAAAGATTGTAGCCGAACAATTGAAGCGTGCAATTGATAATACCGGTCAAACATTTTCAATTGAGTATGAGGTGCAGAGAGATGATGGCTCAAAAGCCTGGTTCCTTTCGTCGGGGCGTACTCACAGAACCGGAAATACCCTCAGGTTATACGGGTTTACAACCGACATAACAGAACGAAAAAAGGCAGAACAGAAAATTGAAAAAAATGAAAAGCTACTACGAAGTTACATAGAGGGTGCACCCGATGCAATTTTTATCACCGATTATGAAGGAAAAGACCTCCAATTCAACCAATCAGCCGTAAAACTAACAGGTTATCATTCAAGAGAACTCAAACATATTAGCCTGAAAAAGTTGATAGACCCTGTTGGAGACAGTGTGGCCGACGTGTTTTATAAAAAAGTTAACACCACCGGCAGCAATAACGCGGAACTCTTCGTATATTGTAAAGATGGGCGAAAAACCCCAATAATCCTGAGTGCAGTAAAAATAGATGATAACAAAATCATAGCCTTTGCGAAAGACATTACAACTATAAAACAAACTCAGGATGAGCTCATCGAAGCCAAGGAAAAGGCTGAGGAGAGTGACAGTGTAAAATCTGCATTTCTGGCCACCATGAGCCATGAATTACGGACACCCCTGAATGCTATTATCGGTTTCAGTTCACTGATGGAAGGAGAAGAAAATCAATCTGTCATTCTCGAAAATGCCAGAATAATTAATAGAAGCGGGGAACATCTGCTGGCCATCATCGAATCTATTTTTGAGATTGCGTTGCTTCAGTCGGGCAAATCCAAATACAATCCAACACAATTTAAAGCGGCCGATCTCATCAGGGAACTAAACAGCATGGCCACTATAGAAAAAGTTACCAGAGGCAAAGAATTACTCCGGATTATTGCCAATGAGGATTCAATCAATTCAAACGTCATTATTAAAACCGACCAAAGCCGGTTACGGCAACTCCTGAGCAATTTTATTAACAATGCCATCAAATACACCCCTGAAGGTTCTGTTGAGTTTGGCTTTAAACAAACAGAGGCCGCACTGACATTTTTTGTTAAAGATACAGGTATAGGTATTCCGCCCGATAAAATTGGTGTCATTTTTGAACAATTCAGACAGGTCGACGATTCCTACACGCGCATTTATGGAGGAGTAGGGCTCGGGTTAAGTATCTGCAGTGAAATTGCCAGAATACTTGGGGGAAGCATCACACTTGAAACACAGGAGGGGAAAGGCAGTAACTTCATGTTTACGTTGCCTGATGTTGTCACTCTTAAACCGGAAGCTCATTCAGTCTCAAAAGATCAGAAAAAACCAGTTCATCGTTTTGAAGGGAAAACTATTCTGTTGGTCGATGACCTGGACGACAACCTCTACCTGCTTGATTTTATATTATCGGCTGCCGGAGCAAATGTTCTTAAAGCTACTAGCGGGAAGGCAGCCATCGAGATGGCAGGCACCTATAAGAACATTGATATAGTACTCATGGATATCAAGATGCCTGAAATGGATGGTTATACTGCCACGGATGAAATACACAGGATCAGACCCGGATTACCTGTGATAGCCCAAACAGCCTTTGCGATGCCGGGTGACAGGGAGAAAGCTCTTGAGAAAGGTTGTGTAGCATACCTCCCCAAGCCTATTAAGAAAAACGAATTACTGGAACTGCTTCAACAACTCTTTTCAAAAACCGGCTGATATCTGGTTATTGTCGGTTGGCGACAGGTCGTTTCCAGTTAGAACATCCCTGGGATGACGTCCCTGTAACGATCGTGTACAAACCGTCGCCTTAATTTAAGAGAGGGGGAAAGTTCACCCGTATCAACACTCCAGTCGTCGGTCGTATACAACCATCGGGCAATGTTCTCCGATTCTTTTGGGCTCTGACCATACCGTTTTACATCTGCATCGAGTTGGGCTTTTACCTTCGGAAGTGATAGTAAGACAGAATTATCGGGTGGGGCTTCTATATGGTGTTCGGCACACCATTCGCGTAAATAGTCAAAATTAACAGTAATGACAGCAGCCAGATAATTCCTGTGCTCACCTACCACCATGCAATTGGCGATGAAAAACGACTGCTTCAGTTTGTTTTCAAGTGTTTCGGGATATACATATACCCCAGAGGCGACTTTAAAAATTTCCTTAATGCGTCCGGTTATCCTGAGAAAACCATCATCATCCATCTCTGCTTTATCACCGGTATGAAGCCATCCGTTCACATCGACTGCCTGTTGTGTAAGTTCCGGCTGGCGATAGTAGCCCATCATGACACCGGGTCCTTTCACCATCAATTCACCCTCAATCGAAATCCTGACCAATAAGTCAGCAATAGGCTTACCGATGGTTCCCGGTCTGAAATCATCCTCAGTATTGTAAGCCACGAGAGGCGAAGCTTCGGTTAATCCATATCCTTCAAACACGGGAATGCCGGCAGCCCAGAAGATTCGCAAGAGGTGAGGCTGAACCTTAGCTCCACCACAGATTATCTTCTTCATCCGTCCACCCAAAACAGCCTGCCATTTGCTGAAGACAAGACGATGGGCAATATTAAGCTGAAAATTATACCACCAGCCCATTTCTTCACCATGGCGATACCGATTAGCCAATACCAACGACCTGTTGAAGATCAATTTTGCAGGCCAGGAAAGCTTCATCCCTTTTTTAAGTATCCCTTCATAAACCCGCTCGAGTAAAAGAGGTACCGTAACAAGAATCTGTGGCTTTACTTCATGGAAATTGGATAGTATATTATTAACACTTTCAGTATAATAGATTTTTAATCCAATATATTGAAAAACATAGTTTACCATACGCTCATAGGAATGCGACAAAGGAAGATAGCTCAGAACGGCTTCATTGGGGCGGAGCCTGATTGTAAAAGAAGCAATCAAAAAATTCGACACATGATTGGCGTGTGACAACATCACGCCTTTGGGCTCGCTGGTCGTTCCGGAAGTATAAATAATGGAAGCCATATCACTCGGTTTTACCAAAGCTTTTCTTTCCTTCAGAAGGTCAGGCCTGGAATTGTTTCGACCCAGTTCAACCAGATCATTGTATGGCTTAACATCCTGAAATTCATCGAATGAGTAGAGATGCCTGACAGAAGGCAGTTTAGGCATCAGGGCTTTAATTTTCTGTACCAGGAATTTACTGCCGGCAAAAATAATCGTTGTTTCAGATTCGGTCAGTGCCCACAACAATTCTTCATCATTGATCGTAGGATAAAGCGGAACATGAACCGCCCCCACCTGAAGCAATCCGATGTCTACAAAATTCCATTCTGGTCTGTTTGTGCTGATGGTGGCAATCCGATCACCTGGGTTGACACCAAGATAAAGAAGTCCATGACTGGTTAGATCGGCCATCTCGGCGTACTGCGACATTGACCAGGTAATCCATTTACCCCCCTTCCGACCGGCCAGTGCTACATCCAGATTAGAGCGTTCAAGAGCATAAGGTATTATATCGAAGATTCGTTCAATGTACATGGGCTTTTGTTTTCGGTCTGCAAAGCTAACAGAAATGTTTCATTACCTGAACTATCATAGATCACTAAAGGCCCTAAAAGAAAAATTACCGCAGGGGAACCTCAGAAAATTCAGGCTGAAAGGAGAATGAACTGTTATTAACGTGCCAGTAAAAAAAGATAATATCTGCCAGCGATATCACAGGGAAGGGCTCCTGTAGGTTGATTATCTGTGTCGTATCGTGGATCATTATAAAATCTGGCGATGGAATCCATTTCCAACTGGCCGATCAGATCAGGATAATGACTGACAGCAAGGCTGTACACCTTCCTGAACTTGCCCGCCTCTTTAATTTCCGTGACGTCACCTGAATAATCATGACTCATTACAAAACGAATACAGCTATGCTGGTTAACAATTAATTTGACAGACTTGGTGATAAGACTTTTGATTATACCAATGTTCATCTGACGAAGTACATTTTGTTGATACTTTATACATACATCACTGCTGGTCATTACGGAAACGCAGGACGACCGCCGGAAATATTCCAGAATTTGCGATATAATTTCACCGGGAGTTGCTGTAAACAGTATAATACTCATGATTCAACAGTTGCTATTGAGGTAAGTCCATAACAAAAATACACAATAAAAATTCAAATGTCAAGTATTTAAACATATTAATATGATTTTATCCAAACAGATCTTATTTCCCCTTTTTAATGTCGTATATTAAACTTTTCCAGTTAAGAAGCATCATATTAACAATAAACACATAGTCACCATGGGTTACGCTATAAAGAAACCAATAACCGTCTGTTGTATCTTCCTCATCCTGATGCTGATGTTTTCCTGTGCCAAAAAACCTGTTTACCAGATACGGGTTGAATCGCCTGATTATCTGACCGGTCTTTCCTATAATCAGGATGTTCAAATCAGGTACAGGTTCACTACTGATGATCAGTATTTTTATATACGTTTTGATTCCGAGCGTCGAGACCTTGGGTTTCAACTAATGGATAAGGGGTTAAACCTGTATATTGATACGACCCTCAGGCAACGCCCGTCATTCTCACTTTCGTATCCGTTACCTGCGACCGATGGACACAGGCCGCTACCTGAATCTATGGAAGAAAAGATGAATGGACACCGGCCTGCCATTAAAGTTACGCCCGTTGCTTTGTTGAAAGTGGGAGACATGACACACCGGTTCAACACCGACTCTATTCCTCTGGCCGGATTGTTTTCGGTAACCGAAGAACCGAAATCAGGTCGTTTCATCTATAGGGCTGCAATCCCATGGACAAACTTTCCGGACGGAGAAGAATTTCGCAAAGGACGTCCCTTTATGGTGGGTATTGAATTGTCGAAGGCTGTAACCGGAATGGAGATGCGTAGCATGCCGGAAAGAGGGAGAGGAGGTGGAATGCCTCAGGGGGGAGAAGGTGGCGGAAGAAATCTTGGTGGAGGAGCTCCCGGAGGAATGATGCCTGGCAGCAGACCAGAAGGAAGCGAGAGCAGCGATTTTTCTCCAGATGGTCATCAGGGAATGACACCTGACAACCAGACTCAACGTAAAAAATTGCTCACTGAACCCTATACTCTATGGATTGGGGTAACTACCAACCCGATTCTTTAACCTTTTAGCAATAACAGGCACCATAAACCACGCAATCGCCATCCGCATGAGAACGGAATAAAACACAATTTACAGGGCTCACAGGGATCGTTTAAAACACTGAGAACTTCACATACCGTCCGGGATTCTGTTTAAGGTCGCGCAGAAGGGCATCGAGATCAAGGGTGGCCCGATTCAGCGAATGATAGAGCGAATCGTTTCCAAGAAGCTGACCTATGGTTCCCTGCCCCTTATTGATATTGGTCAGCATTTGATCGACTGAATTAAGCGACGAGTTAAGCCTGGAAAAGACACTACCGAGACGCAGGGCAGCCAGTGTATCAGTCATGGCCGATACATTGCCAATGGCATTGGTAATGTTATTGTTGTTGGTCTTCAGATTGGCAGTAATTGATTCAATATTGCCCAGGATTGAAGCTAATCTTGTTCGTTGGGTTGAAACAAGCGTATCAATATTGGAGGTAGTATTTTCCAGATTTTGAAGGGTATTTTTAATACTGAGGAAAGAGTATTCGAGGTTGTTGCGCGTATTCTTATTAAAAACAGCCTGGAGGGCTGTTAGAACAGAATCAACCTGAGCCATCATCTCCTCAGCTTTACGTTTGAGGGGCATAACCTGGGCATTAACTTCATCCTTCAGACTGCCTTCTAAGTTTGAAGAAAGTGTATCGCCTGAAACTGCTCCAACAGATGAATTTCCCAACCGTATCTCTATGGCACGTGTACCCATCAGATCGGCACTGTATAGATGAGCAATTGAATTTGCTGGAATTATAAGATCGCTTGAAACAGTAATCCTGACCATTACAAGTCCGGAATTATCAGGAACAAAACTGATTTCATTAACCATACCAACCTTCACCCCATTGATAGACACAGGACTGGAGCTCACCAGCCCCCCTACCTGAGGATAGATGGCCACGAATTCCCTTTTTGTTGTAAACAGGTCAGAGCCTTTCAGAAAGTTAAACCCCCAGATAAACAGAATTACTGCTGCTGCAAAGCTGATGCCGATGCGTATTTCTTTGGAAATCTTCATGGTAATAATAATTATGTCAACAACCGTGTGACCGTTACGCAAAGGTAATTCAAAAATGCTCAGCCTGACAATGATCCTGCACTGTTATTGCCCTTCAGTCTGCCGGACTGCATCGATCAACACTTGGGCCTGCTCATTAGTGATTCGCCGGTCCTGATACAACACGACGACAAAAGAGTCTGACAATCCTTTACGTTTCAATATTATACAATATTTTTCAGCTTCTTCTCTCGTTCCGAAAGCACCGCTTGTATACTTAAACATTCCTCCATGTTTGTAACTGTACATATGTGTCAGTTCCCTGAAACGGGAATCCGTATAATCGAGCGCAGAAGGAGATGCCAGAACCTGAACCCTGTATACCAGATCGGGTACCACTTGCTTTGATTGACCGACAAGCTCAGAATCAACATCTTTTCGGTTGCCTGATTCTGTATAACCAGTCACGGGCGGATTAACACCCATTGTATCCCGGATTGCATTCGATTCGAAAGAAGATGCAGTAGATACCAAACCAACACTCTCATCATTTGTTTCTATAGCCTGAACTGGCATGGGATCAATTCCGGTAATTGAATTTTTCTCCACATTGGCCTTGTATTGTTTAAAAGCCTTGAAAATTGTGGCTGCTACTTCTACTTGACCTGCCGGGCTTCTCAGGTATTTCTCTTCCGCCAGATTGCTGATAAATCCGGTTTCTACCAATATTCCTGGCATAGCAGTCCTGTAGAGAACCCAAAACCCGGCTTCTTTTACCCCTCTGTCGAATCGGGCAGTACGTACCCTGAACTGATCCTGAACAAGGGTGGCAAGATTGAGACTAAACTCTCTGTAGCTATTCTGATACAGCGAAAAGATTATATGTGATTCGGGAGAGCGGGGATCATATCCTTCGTATCTGCTGCTATAGTTATCTTCAAGTAAGATGGCAGCATTCTCCTGTTTAGCTACCTCAAGGTTTGCGGCACTCTTATGAATACCCATCACAAATGTTTCCGCACCATAAGGATTCTTCGATTTACTCGAGTTACAATGGATGCTGATAAACAAATCTGCATGAGCTTCGTTAGCAATACTCGCGCGACGGTCAAGTTCAATAAACTCATCGGTCTTGCGCGTCATAATTACAGATACGTCAGGAAAATTGTCGGTGATGTATTTTGCTGTCTTCAGGGCAATGGCGAGGGCAATGTCCTTTTCGCGTGATGAAGACCCTATGGCTCCGGGGTCTTTACCGCCATGACCAGGGTCCAAAACAACCCGTCGTACTCTTCCATCCTTCATCTGGGCAGCGACTGGCCAATTAACCAAAGTCACAAGCATCAACAGAATACATGTATTTACAAGATACCTTTTCACCCTCGGGATTTATTTGTTAGTTTTGTCTCCCTGAAAAGCACCGACATCGGGATGAATTCAGGGTTTGACAATGAATCATTTATTTGATGATTGGTCTGCTTTTAATTCTTAAACGGCAATCAAAGATACATATTGCCGTTGATTGTATTGCGACTGCTTCGTTTCTTTTTTCGATAAAATACCGTCGATTAATGCTATCTGCTTAGTGCTGACCATAAAAAAAATTTCCTTTCAGACCCTTTCCAGGGTATTCATCATCACTTTACTGATGATTGTTAACGTGGAGGTTGCCATGAGTCAGGTCATCACAGCCGATACCCTCGTTGACCAAACAGGTCATGACGACACTACAATTATTGTACAACCGACAGGCGATACTACTCCCCCCAGCCTTACAGACACTGCTTCGCTATTATCTGACTCAGCAGATATTAAAGGAATTGACATGTCTATTAAAAAGAAAGAGAATGGTGTTGATTCGCCTGTAACATACAAGGCTGTTGATTCAATTCGATTTAGTATCCCGGAGAAAAAGATTTATATGTACAAGAACGGCGAGGTATATTACCAAAAAATTACGCTCAAAGCCGATTACATCGAACCCGACTTTAACACCAATGTCATCTATGCTACAGGCCTTACCGACAGTTTGGGGAAAACAACCGGGCAACCTGTTTTCACCGAGAATGACCAAAGTTTCAGATCAAAGGCCATGACGTACAATTTCAAAACAAGAAAAGGAGTTATTCAGAGTGTCATCACCAAGGAAGGAGAAGGGTACCTGCATGGACAGCGAGTAAAGAAGATGTCCGATAACACTATTAACATTCAGGGGGGCAAATACACGACCTGCAACCTTGACCATCCGCATTTCGAGTTCAGGTTTAACAAATCGAAAGTAATTCCAGATAATAAAATTATTACAGGACCTGCCCACCTTGTCATCGAGGGGGTGAGTACTCCACTATTTATTCCTTTCGGATTATTTCCCAATAAGAAAGGTCAAAAATCGGGTGTTATCATTCCAACATATGGTGAATCCACAAACAGGGGTTTCTATTTCGAAAACGGAGGTTACTATTGGGCCATCAGCGATTACATGGACCTCGAGATGCTAGGCGATATCTATACCCGGGGAAGTTGGGCTCTCAAACCAAATTTCAGGTATGTGAAACGTTACAAATACAGTGGAAACATGAATCTGAACATCGCACATAATATGACAGGTGACAGAGGGGCTCCCGATTTTAGCGAAAACAAAGATTTCTCTATCAGATGGTCTCACAGGCAGGACCCCAAAGCAAGACCAAACTCAAACTTCTCTGCCAATGTAAACATCGTTTCCAACAGTTATAACAAATATAATCCCACCTCCACGGCCAACTACCTGAGCAATCAATTTCAGTCGAGCATCAGTTACCAGACCAATTTCGATCAAAAATATTATCTCACCCTAAATGCCAGTCATAACCAAAACACTCTCAACAAGAGTGTGTCGGTTACCCTTCCTTCGATCACCTTTACCGCCAACAGATTTTATCCTTTCAGGGCAAAAAAACAGGTAGGGACACTTAAATGGTATGAAAATATTACAGTGAACTATTCTGCAAATGCTGAAAACAGAGTTAACACATACGATTCATTACTTTTCGATAATAAATGGGCATCACGTATGACAAACGGGGTAAAACACTCCATACCGATCAGTAGTTCTATCAAGGTGCTGAAGTATTTCACCCTAACAAACAGCATCAGCCTGACCGAAAGGTGGTACTACAAGACCATACGTAAAAACTGGACTAATGACAGCCTCTTTACAGCCACTGATACCACGGTGGGGTATGTCAGGGAAGATACGATAGATGGCTTCGCTGCATCGCATGATTTCAGCCTGTCATCGAGTTTAAATACGCGACTCTATGGCATGCTCTCATTCAAGAAAGGGCCAATTCTTGCTATAAGGCACGTGTTTTCTCCTAGTCTAAGTTTCTCATGGCGACCCGATTTCTCTGATCCATGGTGGGGTTATTACAAAACCTACCAAAAAGATGCCAATGGGACTATTGGCACCTATTCCATCTTCGAACGGGGAATATACGGAGGACCCAGTTCAGGAAAATCGGGAAGCATTTCTTTCAGTCTTTCCAACAACCTCGAGATGAAGGTAAGATCAAGAAAAGATACCATAACAGGAACGAAAAAGATTAAACTGATTGAAAATTTCACCATCAGCGGTTCATATAATCTGGCAGCTGACTCATTGAAATGGTCAAAAATCACAATGAATGGGAGAACAACCCTTTTTAAAAATCTTACGCTAAATTATCGAAGTTCATGGGATCCATATGTGCTTGATTCAACTGGAAAAAGAAGACTCAATAAGCTTGAGTGGGATGTAAACCGCCGGCTATTCAGGCTTGAAAATACAAATTGGAGTTTTGCTCTCACATGGAACCTGAAAGGTGGTTCAGGCAAAGGGACGAAGAAGGGAAACGATCAGGAGAACGAAACCGATGCACGGCGTCGGGAACTAGCTCCGGATGATCCGGAATTGGCCGACATCTATTACAATCCCGACAATTATGTAAATTTCAACGTTCCCTGGTCACTGAACATCTCCTACAGTTTCTCGCACACATCTACTCATACCTATCCCAATTATGAGGATGTGAATACAAAAAAGCTAATCCAGTCGCTCAGTTTCAGCGGTGATGTGAGTCTGACACCCAAATGGAAAGTGAGTTTTACCTCGGGTTATGACTTCGAAAATAAAAAAATCAACTACACCTCCATCAACATCTTCAGAGACTTGCATTGCTGGGAGATGCGATTTAACTGGATTCCCATCGGTGCCATGAAGTCATGGAATTTCCAGATCAATGTGAAATCCTCTATACTGCAGGACCTTAAGCTAACCAAGAAGAAAGACTTCAGGGATAGATAAGAGAATTAAAAAGCAGGATTGGGTTTATACTCAGAAACAAGGGGCCCTTCACCCTTTCCCATATCATAGTAATCCGGACATCATCTACCTGGGAAACAATTTGACAATATGACCATACTAACCCATTGTCAGAAATTTGGATATAATCTCCTTTCACCCGAAAAAGCCAAATAAACCTATTAGAAATCAAGTAATCTGCGCTTAATGATATCTTGAAAAAAGACTCGCGGGAGGTTTAATTCTGTTTTGTATTTGCTCAGGGAATCATCCCCCGGCGGCAGCTTCTCCCGCAACCCATCCTGTTGAAAAGGCGATCTGGAGGTTGTAACCACCAGTATCAGCATCTACATCCATCAATTCTCCTGCGAAATAAAGCCCTTTGATCTTTTTTGAGGCCAGTGTTTTTGGATCAATTTCACGCGTACTCACCCCTCCTTTGGTAATGATGGCTTCATTGAAGCCACGTACTCCCTTCACTTCAAAACAGAACTCCTTAAGCCAGTTGCGGAGTTTTTTACGTTCGTCGGCTTTTAGCTGGTGGGCTGGCTTGAAAGGCTCTATGGCAAGCAGATTGAGACATACATCCACCATCGAGGCCGGCAAAAGGGTTCTCACCATGTTTTGTACCTGTCGTGCTCCATTTTCATCGATTTCACGTAACAAACGCTCATCAAGTTTTTTATGATCGAGGGCAGGTTTCAGGTCAATGTGAACCGACATCCCTTCAGGCTTTGTCAATTCTATCGCAAACCGGCGGCTTAAAGTCAGGATGATTGGACCTGTCAGACCGAAATGTGCGAACAACATTTCACCAAATTCTTCTCCCAGCTTTTTACCACCCAACCATACCGAGGCTGTTACATTCTTCAGGCTGACTCCCTGCAGCTTCTCAGCCACATCACCTTTTGTAACAACAGGAACCAGTGCAGGCAGGATTGGGGTTATATGATGGCCTATCTGGCGCAACATGACATAACCGTCACCCGAACTACCTGTCCCGGGATAAGAGGCCCCACCGGTTGTTAAAATAACCTTGCGGGCAAGAAGCTGCTCCCCTTCTATTGTCTCAATACCACAAATGCATTCATTTTGTATAAGGATTCTGTTTACCCGGCAATGGGTTCTCATTGTAACCCCGGCATTATTCAAGGCTTTAACCAGTGCATCTGTCACATCGGCAGCACGATTGCTTACAGGAAAAATCCGTCCGCCACGTTCTTCTGTTGTCTCCACTCCGTTCAGACTGAGAAAATCAATGACCTGGCGGCTGAAAAACCTGGAAAAAACATTACGCAGAAATTTAGGGTCAGGGCCTGTCTTTTCCATAAAAGCTGAAAGTGGTGCAGAATTGGTAATGTTACAACGTCCCTTACCCGTAATGTTTATCTTTCGTCCCGGACGTTCCATCTTCTCGAGCAACAACACGCGTGCCCCCTTACCGGCCGCTGCAAGGGACGCCATCATACCCGAGGCTCCTGCACCGACAACAATGACATCGTAATTTATCTTTTTATTATGTGATGGATCCATGCTTAATAATTCTATTGATATAGGTCATACAGGTTATTGAGATATACTAATTTTTGTATCATTTCAGGAGACAAAAACGCTTCATGACCTGCCTTTTAAAACCATCGCTGTCATATCTGTTGGGCTTAACTATTCCTATTGCGCTGAATTAATTTCAGCGATGATCGACTCCGCCGCCCTTATTCCATCAACTGCGGCCGATACAATGCCGCCGGCATAGCCAGCCCCTTCACCAACGGGAAAAATTCCCCTTATTGAAGAATGTCCATCATCGCCACGTACAATCCGTACCGGTGATGAACTTCGGCTCTCTATGCCTGTCAGCAGAGCCGAACCCATTGCAAATCCCTTCATCTTCATATCAAACATTGGCAGAGCAGATTGGATAGACTTAATCACAGGTTTTGGTAAACACAAGCTAAGGCGGGTAAGCTTGATTCCCGGACGATAAGTTGGTTTCACATCGAGAACTCTCGGTGATACTCGGTCGGACATAAAGTCACCGACCAGCTGCGCCGGGGCTACATAGCCTCCCCCACCAAGATTATATGCTTTCTCTTCCCACAATCGCTGAAATTGCACCCCTGCCAGCGGATGAGCAGAACCAAAATCAGTGGGGCCTACATTCACGAGCAGGGCACTGTTGGAATTGATATTCATACGGTCATACTCACTCATTCCATTAGTCACCTGACGGTTATGTTCAGAGGCTGCAGCAACCACAAAACCACCCGGGCACATACAGAAAGTATAAACCGGACGCTGTCCCCTTGGTTGTACCGCCATTTTATAACGAGCCGTACCCAGATCACTGTGCCCGGACATCTTGCCGTATTGGGCATGGTCAATAAATTCGCGTGGATGTTCAATTCGCAGGCCTATAGAAAATACCTTTTGCTGCATCTGAACACCTTTCTCAAAAAGCATCTCAAAAGTATCACGCGCAGAGTGCCCGATGGCTAACACCAGATGTGACAGCTCCAACTCTTCACTGGTGTTCAGCTCAATACATCGAAGAATATTATCGGTATGCCTGAAATTAGTTAATATTGTATCAAAGCGGAAGGTTCCGCCTAAAGCCTCAATCTCTTTACGCAGATTGATCACTACGCTGCGAAGTCGGTCAGTTCCTATGTGCGGTTTGGCATCCCAGAGAATTTCTTCCGGAGCCCCTGCTTTTACAAACTCCTCGAATAAAAACCTCGTCCGATGATCATTAATCAATGAATAAAGTTTTCCATCGGAAAAGGTCCCGGCACCACCTTCCCCAAACTGCACGTTGCTCGAAGTATCAAGCTTTCCAGTAGCAAAGAATGACTCAACATCCTTTACCCTCTTTTCGACCTTGCTTCCCCGCTCAAGAATGAGAGGAATCAAACCAGCTCTTGCAAGGACGAGAGCCGCAAATAAACCTGCAGGCCCTGAGCCCGCAATAACCGGCCGATGTTGAAGAGCAGGCCTGCAAACAACAGGTATGTTATATTGATATTCTTCAGATTTACGGATTCGATGACGTACAATTACCTCTTTACGACCAGGGATGGCATCAGCACTATCAAGCCATTCATCCTCACCGGTAAAATTAACATCCACAGCGTAAATCAAACGAATGTTCCCCTTATTGCGGGAATCGATAGCACTCTTCCTGACAATAATATTTCTGACAGGCCCATCAGGATAAATCATCCCAACGTTAATTACTGGATGCGGGAGATCATTGTCTGCCTGCTTGTCACATCCCGGGACATTCTTTTTCTGAATGAAGGGGGTTTTATACTCAAATCCAAGGAGACGATGCACCGCTATTACTAAATCATTACGAGGATGTCCTGGTGTAAGACTAATTTCTTCAATTCTAATCAATCGCTATTTCTTTTGAATTTTAATAGCAGGCTCTATTTCGCCTACTTATCCTGTGCAAAGGTAATCTATCAGGTTGATTATTTGCTTGATAAATTACCCAATCAACCTGCTTAACGCATAAGACTTAAAAAAACCCTGCACTTTCTCTTCAATGGAGTCAGATATTACACAAAAACATATAATTCCAGATTTCTTAACATCGAAAGAAAGGGATCAGAATAAAACCATTGACTCCCGTTATTATCCCAGAATTGATAGTAATTTATAATCTGCAAATACTATTCACTACGATTGCAATACCGCTTAATCAGGTTATAGGCATTTACCAACCCCAGTTCTCCGGCTCGGCTTAAGTCTCTGCATGCTACATCGTTTTGTTTGAGAAAGATGAGTATGAGGGCGCGGTTAAAGTGAGCCTCGGCAAGTTTATCATTGAGGTCAATAGCTCTATTATAATCAACCAGTGCATCCTGATATTTACCCTGTCTTGTCTTCACATTAGCACGGTTAAACCAGGCAAAGCTAAGCTCAGGATTCATCTGAATTACCTTATTGTAATCTTCCAGTACCCTTATATAAGCCTGTGATTGGTCATCATTGCCAGCCTGCGCCTTAACGGGAGTTGAGTTGCCAATAGAAATGGTATTGATATAATCATTCTCACCTGTTGTTTCTTCGATCACCTGCAGCCGTGTATTGGCTCTGTTCAGATAAGCAAAGGCAAATCCGGGATCAAGATCAATAGCTTTATCGTAGGCAGTAATTGCACTGTTGTAATTTTGGATCATACCATTCAATACACCAATAAAGAAGTAAGCCAGCGGATCGGTTGGATTCATTCGCGAACTACTGTCAACACTCCCAATATATTTAGAAACCTCCTCGGCAGTAAGCGTGTTTTCACGGTTGGTAAGACCAAAATTCAACCGATAGGCATTTTGCCGGTTAAATTCCGTCATGGCGGACACCCAATAGGCTCCCCGTTTTTGCTTTACATACACCGAATCATTATACAGGTAGGTAATGAAAAAATTACGCTCAAGATCAACATAAACAGGCTGGTACTGAATACGACCATCGACAGCAGATGTATTACGGAAGTCTGCCTCAAATTCGATAATACGTGCCAGGTAAGCGCTATCGGCATAGTTTGCAAGGGTAGAATCACCACTACTTTCAATGTTATGTAATATGAGTTTAGCTTTATTATAATCGACCAGTGCCTCCTTTTCATTTCCCAATTGCCGCCATGCATCTGAACGATTCATCCATGCCTTAGCAAAATCGGGGAAAAGGGTTATGGCTCTTGAATAATCCTCTATAGCTCCTTTGTAATCTTTTGTAATATGCTTAATAATAGCCCTGTTAAAAGTAGCCAGCACATTATCCGGACTAAGTCGCAAGACTTGATCATAATCTTCAAGGGCCCTTTTATACTCCTTACGTTCTGAAAAAATCAAAGCCCTGTTATACAGTGTCAGGGAATTATGAGGATCAAGTTCAAGCACCTTGTTCATATCGTCAAACATCAGGTCGCTTTTATCAAGCTTGTTATATGCCATAGCCCGACTGAAATAAACCGCAGGATCATTTGGTTCAATTCGTAGGGCCGTATTGAAATCATCAATTGCGCCTATGTAGTCGGCGCTGTCGTATCGAATCTGACCTCTGCGGATATACCCTTCGGTGTAAAATATATTCAAGTGGGTAGCCTTGTCAAGATCAGCCAGGGCACCTTTTACATCTTTCAAAGCGTTTCGCACCATCCCGCGCATCAGGTAGGCCAGAGAATGATCCTTATCGAGTCGCAAGGCTGAATCCAGATCAGCAAGTGCCAACCGGTAGTCTTTGTTCTGGAACCTCGAAATCCCTCGGTTCACATATATATCAGGGTTAAGCGGGTCGATGCGGAGAGCTGCGGCATAATCCTTCATTGCTTTGGTAACATCACGCAGGCGATCGCGCGTTATTGCTCTGTAATGCAAGGCAGGCGAAAACAGTGGATGTATCTCCAGGCAACGGTTGAAGTCGGCCTCACTCCCCTTGTAGTCACCAAGATTGTACTTCGCAATGCCACGATAAAACCAAGGTTCATACATTTCCGGAGCATTGTATATGACAACATTCAGATTCCGGATGGCTTCTGTAAATTTCCCTTCCGAAAGATACTGCATTCCACTAAAAACAAAGTGGGGGATATTAACCTGAGCCCTTACATTCAGAGCACTACAGGCTGTGATCAAAATAAACAAAAAACGACGCAGGAAAAATTTTCGCATCGGGCCTTATGGGTTTGAATTAAAAGGACGCAAAAGTAACGGAAAAGGGCACAAAACATTGCACGTAACGTATGTTCCACAATGACAATTCATCGCGCCGGCAATTTGTTTTTAGCATCTGAAGAGCCATACCAACTTCTCACCTTCAACCCTTCATGCAAATCACTAATTGATTTGTTGCTTTCTATCCTAATGATTTCTGGTCGTTCCGGCATCAGGTCGAAAAAATTATCTGAAAAAACAGCCTCTGAATCGTTTTCAAATCTTATAAAAACATCAAAGGCAGGATACTCTGACATTACCTTAAGCTCATGAATATGGTCACCGACAGTCATGAGCGTATAACTGACTTTGGGATCCCTCAATACCAAATCAGCCGGACGGCACAATGTTGTTCTACATCTGGCAATATCCCCACTGCCAGCGGATGAAAGTACGGCTGTAATAAACACGTCATTTTTATCAGTGTCGGTCATCAGCTCTCTCAATGCTTTCTTCATCAACACACAGCCATGGTCTCTATCAAGGTTGACCTTCTCATTTATTGTATGGATAGTTTCACCATCAAGTGAGATAACTCTTACTGTCAATTCCAATTCCCTAGTCAAATCTGCTTCAGTTACGGCTTCAATCCAAAGGGTATCTAACCTGACCGAAGCGGTGATGAGGGTTGGAGCAAATAATCGACTGGTCTGATAAAAAAAAGCCTTCGGCCTGCCAAAATAGTCGACAGATGACCATGAAGTAACTGGCCAACAATCATTTAGTTGCCAGTATAATGTCCCCATGCAACGAGGCATGGCAAGCCGGTGAGATTCGACAGCAAAACCCATTCCCCTCGCCTGCAATACCTGACTTAGATAAATATACTGATCAAAGTCAGCCGGAAGATTAAAATCACGCTTCAGATAGGTTTCGATGGTTTCACCTCCAGTAGCATGTTTCTGATGGGCTTTCATCAGCGGATGTGAAAAGGAAAGTTTATTGCGTTCGCCAGCCCAATAACTTATTGTGGAAGGATGAGGATAACTCTGAAAACCATATTCACTCATAAAGCGACCTGTTTTCTTCCTGTATATTTCAAAAGGTTCATTCCCCCACCATACTCCCCAATAGTGCATATCACCATACCTCAGACTCTCTTTTCTGCCCCACCCGATCGACGGAGACGAAGGCCACCACGGCCGGGTGGTATCATTCTGAGCCAGTACATCAGGCAAAATAGTATCAAACAACCGTTTGTAATCACCCCAAACTTTAAGTGAATCTGCTTTGGTATAACCAAAAACCTTCTGGTAACCCCAATTATGCCATGCTTCATCAATTTCATTGTTTCCACACCAGAGTACAACAGATGGATGTGGCCTGAGCCGCTTTACCTGCCAGATTGCCTCCAATCTTACTTCTTCAGCCATCTGAGGGGTAGCAGGAGGAAAATAGCAGGCAAACATAAAATCCTGCCATACCATCAGACCAAGCGAATCGCATAAATTGTAAAACAAATCCCGTTCGTAGATTCCACCACCCCATACACGCAGCATATTAAACCCCTGCCCTGCGGCTCGTGAAAGCAGTTGTCTGTATTTCAGGTCATCTGGACGTGTAATAAAATTATCCTGCGGAATATAGTTAGCTCCCTTCGCGAAGACTGGTTTTCCGTTTATCCGAAAGAGAAAAGATACCCCGGATGAATCGGGCTCCTGAACCAACTCAACCATTCTGACCCCAAAAGGCACTTCCACCGCAGAGTCAAACAAATCAGATTCAACAACAAGATGATATAAAAAGGGCTTACCATAGCCATTGGGCCACCACAGCTTTGGATTACTAATTTCGAACGGTATCCTGATCTCATTGTGTCCCACGTCCAATCTGACTTTTATCGTTTCCGAAATGCCGGCCTTCGACTCAATACATTTAAGCGTCATTATCATTTCCTGATCGGCGCTTACTTCCAATATTGCATTAATGAAGGCCCTGTCTGATTCTATCTTACGGGTAATTACCCGGGCACTAATCAACTTCAGTTCATTCCAACCATGAATCTTGACCGGCGCTGTGATGCCGCACGTAATGAGCCTTGGCCCCCAGTCCCAGCCATATTGATAGCCGGGCTTGCGGCTAAAGGTCCGATTATCGGGCAGCCTTGTCTTATAAGCCATAGCGGCAAGCGAATCATGAACTGAAGCAGGGTGGAATACAATCAATAACTCATGAACCCCATTCCTCCATCCACCCGTTATTGGAAGTAATGAAGGGCGAAACATATTTTGCGTCGTAAGGACTATTTTACCATCAATATAGACCTCTGAATGAGTATCAACACCACTGAGAACCAGTTCAGCATATTCGAATGCATTAAGCGACCCACAATCGAATTTAGCCCTATATAACCAGGTTTCACGCTCAACCCATTGTACGAGTTTCTCATTTTCTCCAATATATGGATCCGGAATGAGGTGATAAGCGAGCAAATCCTGATGAACAGTTCCGGGGACCTTGGCATTCCGCCAGATTCCTTCTGAAGCACTACTAAACTCGAAATCTGATATTATGATGGTAGAAGTCTTGCCAATAACAGGTTGACCATAACTGATAGCAAAAACAGAAAAGAAAAGCCAGAGGATAAACCGAAACTGTTTCATGAATATAAGAAAAATTTCCGGCTAAGTTAAAAATAAGCGCTGAACCTGATTGTTCAAGTCATTTTTGCCATAGTTTTTTTCAGGACGACCTGATGTCCTTCAGACTTACAATGCGGGCATTCTCCTAGAGGTTCTGTAAAGCTGAAATCACACCGCGAACATTTATACCGCGGCTCGTACCATGAATGGACGCTGCTACGATTCAGATAGATAGCCCCGGCAAAAGGGGTGAGAAAAACCGACAAAAGAATTGCCCTGACCCAGCTAAGCTGCTTGCGGACTGCCAGAATAGCAATAATTATTGAGGTAAAAAAATAGGCAACTATTAATAGTATTAGATCCATGAACTCTCTGGTTAGGTAACCCATGATTAATTAGGACAGCAAAGATAGGCTATAAGTTGTATCTCTAAAAATAAATACCAGACAGGTTTCCCTGCCTGGTATTAAATCTGTATGATTAAGATAAATTAGCGAATAATTAATTTATGAGTATAAACTTGGGAATCGCCTTCAATCTGCATTAAATACATACCACCGTTAAGGCCGCGAACACTCACAACATTGTCACCAGCGGTGATCACAGAGCGAAGCACAACAGATCCGGTAAGGTCATAAACCCTTACGTCAGCCTGACCGCCACCATTATATACAACATGAACATTGCTGGTTGTCGGTGAAGGATAGACTTTGCTTGTCAATACACTGGCTTCAGAAATACCGGTTCCCATCTTACCGAGCACCTGAATCTCGTCAACTTCCCAGGTAGCCGATTCAGTGGCAGACGAAGTAAATTTGAAAGCAAGGTATATGTTCTCTCCATAGGTAGAGATATCAATGTAACCCGATGAAGTCCAAGCCCAGCTTCCTGCCGATAAAGTAGCCGAAAGCGCACTCCATGTAGCAAGATTAGGATCACCTGTACCAGCATAATCATCTGAGACAAAAACCTCGAGTGCATTCCCCGTATAGTTCTTGGCCGATTGAAAAATGAATGATTCCAGTGTATAGTTTGAAAGGTCGAGTGCAGGAGAAATCAGCCAGTCCTCATTTTCAAAAGGAGTTACTTCATAGCCCGTCATCTTGGCACAAGGTCCGTCATTTACACCATAAATATCGCTATAGGTCCAAACCTGAGTTCCAAGTACGCTGTATTGTGTCCACGGTGCAAGGCTTCCTCCATCGAATGACTGTGAATGAATCACTTCAATGTTAGGAGTCGTAATGCTGGCAGCAGGAGCGGTACCATCGGTTTTAAAATTGACATCGCTACCACCGTTCGTATAAGGGTAAATTGCAAAATAATAAACCTGATTGTTGCTCAAACCTGTAAAAGTATACCCCTGTAATCCCTGAGTAACGTTCTTTGCGCCCTTACCATCACTGAGATCCAAATCATCGGCAACAGCAGTTCCATCGACAGGAGCCTGAATGTTGTTTTGGGTGCTTACCAGAATCAGGTATTTCTGCGGTGCCTGTACACCAGCAGCATCAACCCAGGTAAGAGCAGCCTGACCAATTCCGGCAACAGCAACAAAACTCGCAGGATATTCGGAAGGTTCTGGCAACAGACCACCACCATTAGCCGTCCAGGTAATATTATCAATTGTAACCTGACCGGCGGTAGCGCTGCTCTGAACAAGCTTGATAATGCAAGCCCCTGAAGTATTTACTGCAATGGTACCACTGTTGAGTACAAGGTTCTGCTGAGCTTCAGAGGTAACTGTGGCCACCAGTATATCATTGACGAATACATCAAGACTTACATTCGTTGTGTATGGCTGCATATAATCAAAACTCAGTGTACCGATTCCACCCTGTAGCTCACCTGATTCAACAGCAGCAGCAGGTGTTTTGCCCTTCCCTAAAACAGGTGAAGGAACTGTAATAGGAACCTGAGTGTTGCCACTACAGTTGGTGTAGGTCCAGGTAGACCCATCATTACCCACAAAGGTACCTGAAACATAAGAAGAACTGGTTTCAGGAAAGTTGGTAAAATCCTCCAAACCCTGAGCCATCACATGACCAAGTCCCAGAAGAGTCAGACTCAATAAAAAAGTAAAGATTTTTTTCATAAAATTTTATATTAAAGTAACTTATATATTCCATTCAATAATCATTGCAAATGAATCCTATGCAAAGATACTAAAAACATACCCCTTCTTTGAAACTACCGAAATAATTTACTAATATTTCACATTGGTGTAGAAAAAATGCTAATCAACAGAACATGAATCCTCATTATAAATTTCAACTATCTACATTTTGAATTATCCCTATTGTTTAAAGACGGGAGCCAAACCTGTGAATGTATAAATTGTCAACAGGAGAAAAAAAAGAGCGAACCCGAAAGCTCGCTCTCAAATTATGTCAATAAGTAATAATTACCTTACAACTAAACGCTGAGTATGCTTTGATCCGTCAGCATATTCAACCTCGAGCAAATACATTCCTTTTTCGAATCGACTCATATTGAGCTTAAAGGAATCATTATCTGTGGTGATGACTGTTAAAACATCTCCAAGCAGAGTGTACACCCTAAGTGTAGCATCTGATTTAAGGTCAACATTGAATACTCCGTTAGAAGGATTGGGGTAAACATTAAAACCACGGCTTTCGCGACCATCAATACCCACCAGCACGTCAATATAATCAGACTTAAGTTCTGTTGAGTTTCCCCATTCGTTGGTTACGACAAGTGTTACGTCAAACACACCCGCTGAGTTGTAAGTAATAACCGGGGGCACAGCAGTATTCCAGGTTGATGGCGTTCCTCCTTCAAAGGTCCAAAGGTAGGTTGAAGGATTACCTGTTGAGAGATCAGTAAATTGTACTGAGGAACCCTGAGTGATGGTAGTAGGTGTTCCTTCAAAATCTGCAACAGGGGGATCGCCTGCCTGTGGACAACCGGTGCCGGGATTTCCCCATATACTGTCGCCTCCAGCATTGATAGCAATAAGAGTTGTGTCATGACCCCAGTTTTCTCCAAGAGAGTTATCCAGATCAGGATCACAAAGAACAAGTGAATAACCAAAGCCATCGGCCAGGGTATCCCATGGCATCACATCGTCGTAGAAGAGTGAATCCACCAGAACGCCAAAATTATCCTTCAGTGCTATGGCCTCACCACTGTTGCTGAGAGCACCACTGGTCCACTGGTATGCAGTCTTACCAAAAGTGTTCTGCATAGCCTGAGCATTCACAGCAATCAGAAGGTATTCTCCACTGTTAATTGTTACAGCCGGGAATGTGAATTCAACTCCCGAACTCATATAGAAATTTTCCATATTAACAGCCGTCGCACCGTTGTTGTATAGCTCGATATACTCCAGACTGTCGGTTCCTGATTCTGGGGGATTGTACATAATTTCAGTAATAACAATCTGTGCATCAACCGGTTCAACAACATTAATATAGGCTTCCTTACAGTCCGTGTCACTTCCGTAGGCATTGGTTGCAGTAAGACAAACGGTGTATAAACCTGCAAAGTTATACTGAATGTTCTGAGGATTCTGCTCAGTTGATGTCATCGGGTTTGCACCATTGAACGACCAGTTCCAGCTTGTAGGCACGTTGGTTGAAAGGTCAGTAAAATCAACAGACTGACCAACTACTATTTCGAGATTCGAAGCCTCAAAGTCAACCACTGGGGCGAACGGAGGGACGGTTGTTGTGAAGGTAACATCCAGTCCATAACCTGTTCCTTGTGCATTTGTTGCATAAGCGCGAACATAATATTGTGTGTTGTATTCGAGGTTGGTCATCTGACTGGTAAAAGTGCCGGTAGTACCTGCTTCAGTTGTATGGGCACCGGTAATCGTCGGGCTGGGTGAAGTACCCCAGCATACACCTCTGCCTGTAATTGCAGCACCCCCATTACTCGTAACGTTACCACCGCCTGTTGCACTGTTATAGGTAATGTTAGTTACTGCACTTGTTGTTACCTCCGGAAGACCCGGGCCTGCAGGTGTTCCGCTTACTGTTACATTATCAAACCGCCAGGTGCCGGAGACACCATAGGTACCTGTTGTCTTGGCGGGTCCATAATTTGCTCCGTCAAAAAACTCACTAACAATACGAAAAGCAAAAGATGCATTGTTGTTAGCACCAGTGATAGAACCCAGATTTGCCGATCGGTTAAACCACTTATCGCCGTCATCAGCAATATAACGACCGTTATCAAATCCGGCAGTTACTGTAGTAGTTGTATTGATGTTTGTTGCATTAGCATCTGAAGCAACAAAATCAATCCAGGTTGTCCCATTAAGTGTATACTGGAGTCGGATCCTGTTTGCCGAGGTATTGCTATGTCGCTGGTCCCATGAAATAATGACCTGATTCCAGCCAACAGTTGAAACATTAAATTGGGTTCCGGCAGTTCCTGCAGCTGTCCCTTGAGCAGGATATGTCGATGTATTCCAGCCCCTTCCAGTTGAGGGTAATCCTCCGGCCCAAGTGGATGTAGTACCGCCAATTAAAGCAGCAGTTCCTGTTCCTGTTGTTGGAGTGAGATTTTCAAGGTCGAAATCCCATAAGGTAATAACCTGAGCGGGTAGATTAGCGACTGAAAAGCCGAAAGCTGTAATCGCCACCACCAGCATTTTGATGAATAAGTAGCTTTTTTTCATACACGTAAGCAATTAGATGAATAAATTTTTGATTTTCCAGACATCATTAACATTCTCGCTGAAAATCGCCTGATTAACGAAGCACCAGCAAAGATAACAAGCCTGTCTTGAAAGAATAGATGGCCAAGATTAAATATTGATTAATTCTTTAGATATCCCCCAAAACACCTTTACGACAAGAGATTGGCAACCCACACCCTTCACCGGAAAGGGCAATAAAGATACAACTATTTTCTTTACCTGAATTATGCTCACTCATAATTATAGATAAACCATCTCTTTAACCTTTCATTGATCTCTTCCTGAAGTTATCACAGCCCAAGCAACTCTATTTCGGCATCACCACCTTCGAAAATCAGATGAACTGGATTTTCAAGCAATTGTTTAACCTTTACCAGAAAACTAACCGATTCCCGCCCGTCAATAACCCTGTGGTCATACGAAAGCGCAACATACATCATCGGGTGTATCTCTACCTTGCCCTTCACTGCGATAGGGCGTTCTACGATGTTGTGCATTCCAAGAATGGCACTCTGCGGCGGATTGATTATGGGTGTACTCAACAACGAACCAAATACACCGCCATTTGTGATGGTAAATGTACCACCACTCATCTCATCAAGAGTCAGCTTTTTGTCGCGAGCTCTTGATGCAAGGTACTTAATCTTATGTTCAATGTCGGCTAATGCCAGAGTCTCTGCATCACGCACCACGGGAACCATCAGACCTTTGGGTGTACTGACAGCTATGCCAATATCGCTGTAATGGTGTAATACAATCTCATCGCCATCGATGGAAGCGTTTACCTGAGGGAAGCTCTTTAGTGCCACAGCACATGCACGGGTAAAGAAAGACATGAACCCAAGCCCGACACCATGCTTTTTCTGAAAAGCATCTTTATATTTCGCCCTGAGTTCCATGACTGGTGTCATGTTGATCTCATTGAATGTGGTCAGCATGGCGGTTTGATTTTTCACCGCAACAAGCCGCTCAGCAAGCTTACGCCTCAAAGGACTCATGGGTTGCCGTTCATCCGACCTGAAAGCAATGTCTTTTGCTGCCGGCTGAACTGCCGGTTGTTTGGTATCAGGCATTTCTGTTTTGTGCTGCAAATAAAATTCCACATCTTCACGCGAAAAGTGATAATGGGTATAGAAATCTCTAAGTGACGATTCATTTACGTTATGCAACTCCATCAACTTTCTTGCAACCGGTGTGGCAGCAACTTTTACAGTTTTTCTAACAGGCTCCTTCACTTCTGCCATAGCAGCAGGGGTAAGTGATGGAGTGACAACAAGGTTGGGCTGCGACTCATGAGCAGACTCTTCGACAGGTTTGGCTTTCGTATCGAGAGTGGCAATCACGGCACCTACAGCGGCCATGTCGCCGGCCGGAATTACCTGACTTACTATCCCGCTCTCGGGAGCGCTGATCGACAGGGTGGCTTTATCGCTGTCTATCTCAGCAATTTCCTGATCTTTTTCGACCATCTCACCGTTGGCCACCAGCCATGTGGCTACCTGAACCTGTGAAATTGATTCGCCCGGACTGGGAATTTTTATCTCTATTCTCATGATTCTGATCTTTTACTTCTGTTTTTCAATTTCAAGAGTTTTTTCAATGCTCTTCCACTGGTTACCAATGCAAACCATCCTGCACTCAATATCGAGTCTGGGACATTGACATTGATGGAAAGCTTTATCAACGATTTTCTTTTGCTGAACAAAGTGAAATTTGCTTGAGCCTGTTGCAGGACTACCGGAAGCTGGACGGGAAATTAGCTTAAGATCAATTTCCTGAAGATTAAGCCGAAGGAATGACCATGCACCCATATTGGCAGGCTCTTCCTGAACCCATAACCAACGAACATCACTGTTGTACCTGTTTTTTATACTGAGCAGTTGCTCTTTCGGCAATGGATGAATCTGCTCAAGACGAACCAACGCAATATCCTCCCGTCCCGACCTCCTCTTCTCGGCCAACAGGTCGTAGTAGACTTTTCCGCTACACATCACAACCCGTGTTACTTTCGACACCTCAATTGTATCATCATCGATCACCTCACGGAAACCGCCGAAAGTAAAGTCATCAGGAGCTGACACACAATCCGGATGTCTGAGCAGGCTCTTGGGGGTGAAAACCACCAGAGGCTTACGAAAATCACGGTGCAACTGTCTTCTCAGCAGATGGAAAAAATTGGCGGGTGTCGTGCAATTGGCTACCTGAAAATTGAATTCGGCACATAGTGTAAGATACCTCTCAAGTCTTGCACTCGAATGCTCCGGCCCTTGTCCTTCATACCCGTGAGGCAAAAGCATTACTAAGCCATTCATCACATTCCACTTGTCTTCTGCACTGCTGATAAACTGGTCAAGTATTATCTGGGCCCCGTTTGAAAAATCCCCAAACTGGGCCTCCCAGATGGTTAAAGTATCAGGTTGAGCAAGGGCATATCCGTATTCAAAACCAAGTACCCCATATTCACTGAGGGAAGAATTATAAATGTGAACCGCACCCTGACCCTTACTGATTCCGCTCAACACATTGTACTTCTCGTCAGTCTCATCCATGGTAAGGACAGCATGACGATGCGAAAATGTGCCTCGCTCTACATCCTGACCTGTCAGCCGAATAGGATGTCCTTCGTCGGCAAGGGTTGCATAGGCAAGTAATTCTGCCATTCCCCAATCAATTTTACCGGTTCTAAAAACCGAATCAGCCCTGTCGGACATTAATTTTTCAATCTTCTTAAAAAATTGCTTGCCCGTGGGTAAAAAAGTTATGGCCTTTGTGATCCGCTGCAGTGTATCAAGTGAAACTGCTGTATCAGGCGACCTTGCAAAATCATCTGGTATAGCCCGCCTTATGTCCTTCCAGTCTTCGGCCAGGAAATTAGTAATCTGAGCCTTATCTGCCTCTCTGGACTTCGAAAGACAAATCTCGAGATGGCTGTTAATGGCCTCTTCACCTTGCGCAAGCAGCTCTTTGGTCAACTGTTGGGTGCTCATCAGTTCTCTGGCATAGATGTCGCGTGGGTTAGGATGATTTTCAATAATTTTATAGAGTGTAGGTTGTGTGAAACGCGGCTCATCACTCTCGTTGTGACCATATTTTCGATAGCAAAGCAAATCGACAAAGACATTACGATGCCACCGCTCGCGGAACTCCATCGCGAGTTTCATGGTGTAAACCACTGCCTCAACATCATCACCATTAACATGAAACACTGGCGATTGTATCACCTTTGCAACGTCGGTGCAATATACAGATGTTCTGGAATCCAAATAATTGGTCGTAAAACCTACCTGATTATTCACGACAATATGTACCGTTCCCCCGGTTTTAAAACCAGCTAATTCCGACATCTGTACAACCTCATATACAATGCCCTGACCTGCAATGGCAGCATCGCCATGAATCAGAATAGGAGTAATGCTTTGTTGATTGCCTCTATACCGGGAATCCAAACGGGCTCTGACAATCCCTTCTACTACAGGATTAACGGTTTCAAGATGGGATGGATTGGGCGATAAAGTCAACCTCACCTTCTTCCCACCTTTGCTGATTATATCCGTAGTATACCCCAAATGATACTTTACATCGCCGAGTAACAGTTCATCATCATACTCAAGCCCCTGAAATTCGGTAAAAATATCACGGGTTGATTTACCCAGTATGTTGGCCAAAACATTAAGCCTTCCGCGGTGCGACATCCCGATCACAAACTCTTCACTCCCAAGTTCAGAGCCAATTTCTATAACCGCATCCAACGCCGGAATCAATGTCTCAGCCCCCTCCAGTGAAAACCTTTTTTGCCCGGGAAATTTCTTGTGAATAAACTTCTCAAAAAGAACAGCCTCACTCAACTTATTTAGTATCCGATGCTTCTGCTCAACCGTGAAAACTGGCATATTTCTTGAACTCTCCATTCGTTCACGCAGCCATTCAACCATTTCCGGGTTGCGGATATGAAAAAATTCTACACCTACCGAACGACAGTATGTCGTCTTCAAATGATCTATGATGGCTGATAACCGTACTACCCCCAGACCGATCGTCTTCCCGGCCTCAAACGTCTTATCCAGATCAGCTTCCGTCAGACCAAAATTATCAATGTCGAGGGTGGGAGAATATTTCCGGCGTGTACGAACAGGATTTGTCAGGGTGAACAAATGTCCACGTTGACGATAAGCGGTTATCAGGTTTATAACATTAAATTCTTTCGGCATCAATACGGCCTCTTCGTCACTGTAATTCGAGCGGGCTAAATTGAATCCATCGAAAAAATTCCGCCAACCGGGCTCAACCTCTTCGGGCGACTCTAACCAGGTTCGGTAAAGCGATTCGATGATCTCAGGATCATTGGCGCTTAAAAACGATAGCTTATCCATTGATAGGGGATGATGGTGTTTTCATAAAGTTACAGCAACCATGTGAAAAGGTTCACTTTGTTAATGGTAATTTTATCACATAACAGGTAATCATAGGCTCTAAATCAACCTTCCATAACGCATTTTGTTCAGCGTTAAAGGCACCATACGATCAAAGCTTAAGGCAAAGCTATTCCTGTAAGTGTAACCAAAGAAAGATTTTCCAATGCCAATTCTAGTCAAGACCACATTTTTACAAAGGTAAATCACCCACGTTGCCCGATCAGATCAACTATTTTATCTGATGTTTAGAATTTTCATCACACCTCACCATATCAGGCAATAATATCCTGTCTGTTAGGTGAAGCTTCCAGCAGAAGCAAAATATCGTAAATAACAAAACAAACCACATTAAAAACGGGGGTAGTCATTTCTGACTACCCCCGCTCTTGCAGGTTATTCTAACGCTAAAGATTATTCAGCAGGATGAATGGCCTCAGTCGGACAAACAGCAGCGCATGAGCCACAGTCAGTGCAAACATCGGCATCAATTTTATAAATTTCACCTTCGCTGATAGCTTCAACCGGGCATTCGTCAATACAAGTGCCGCAAGCGACGCATTCTTCACTAATTACATATGCCATAACAATGATTTATTTAGGTTTACAAGTTTAATGAGGCAACAAAAATATGACATTTCAACATTCAAAAACATTAGAAAGAAAAACTTGCGAAAATTTAAAATCAATCTAAATTAAAAAACTATGGATGAACTCATTTTCATATACAGTGATTGAGATGAGACATAGAAAAAACCATACCTTTGCCGGTATTATTTTTAATCCATAAAATTATGGCAGCAAAAGACATTAAAGTTGTTGAGATGGAAGAGGTTGTCATTCGATTCACCGGCGATTCGGGAGATGGAATGCAACTAACCGGCACGCTCTTTTCCGATACTGCAGCGCTCTCGGGTAACGACCTGTCAACATTCCCCGATTTCCCGGCTGAAATCAGGGCTCCACAGAACACTGTAGCCGGTGTTTCAGGCTTTCAGCTTCACTTTGGAAGCACCAAAATTCACACCAGCGGCGACTTGTGCGATGTATTGGTAGCCTCCAATCCGGCAGCACTTAAATCGAACCTGAAACATGCAAAAAAAGGTGCTACAATTATCACTGACATCGATAACTACGAAACCAAAATACTTGAAAAAGCAGGTTTCACAACCAACCCTCTCGAAGACGGATCTCTCAGCGATTATACAATTGTGAAAGCTCCCATCAGGAAGCTCACCCGCGAAGCTGTAGCCGAGCTGGGGCTTGATACCAAGACAGCCGACAAGTCGAAAAACATGTTCGCCCTTGGCCTCCTGTTTTACATGTTCAACAAAGAACTCGACCATACCCTTCATTTCCTTGAAAAGAAATTTGCAAAAAAACCTCTCGTTGTTGAAGCCAACAAACTGGTTTTGAAAGCCGGATACATATATGGTGAAAATGTCGAAGCGATCAAATCTACCATCTCGGTTCCTCCTGCTAATATCGAAAAAGGAACCTATCGCAACATTACCGGTAACATTGCAACTGCATGGGGGCTGATGGCCGCCAGCGAAAAATCCGGAAGAAAAATCTTCCTGGGTTCATACCCAATTACACCGGCTACCGACATCCTGATGGAATTAGCCAAACACCGCAATCTGGGTGTTAAAACCTTCCAGGCCGAGGATGAAATTGCCGGTGTCACCTCCGCTATCGGTGCCTGCTTTGCCGGCAGCATGGGTATTACAAGCACCTCAGGACCTGGTCTTTCTTTGAAATCTGAAGCGCTTGGCCTTGCAGTAATCACAGAACTTCCATTGATTGTTGTAAACGTTCAACGTGGAGGCCCTTCAACCGGATTACCTACAAAGAGTGAACAGGCCGACCTGAACCAGGCGCTCTACGGCCGTAATGGCGAAGCACCCATGTTTATCATGGCTGCTGCCTCTCCTGTCGATTGCTTCTATGCAGCCTTCGAAACAGCTCAGATAGCACTCGAACACATGACTCCTGCCATTCTGCTCACCGACGGTTACATCGGATTTGGATCCGAACTCTTTAGGATCCCTAAAATGTCAGAATTCCCTGAAATAAAACCACCAATCGCTGCACCCAATTCCGATTTCAAACCATATGCCCGCGACCCGGAAACACTGGTCCGCCAGTGGGCACTTCCCGGAACCGAAGGGCTCAGACACCGTATTGGCGGTCTGGAGAAATCAGATATTTTTGGACAGGTTTCAACAGATGGCCTAAACCACGAAAGAATGACATACCTGCGTCACGAAAAGGTTATGCGTATCGCTAACCGCCTTCCGGAGCAGGAAATCTTTGGCGAACCTGAAGGTGATATTCTGGTTATCAGTTGGGGAGGCACAAGAGGCTTTGTACGTTCTGCCGTCGAGAAAATGCAGAAAGCCGGTCACAAGGTGGGCCATGCCCATTTCCGTTATATCATGCCTCTGCCTAAAAACACAAAACAAGTGCTCTCAGCTTACAAAAGAGTACTGGTTTGCGAGTTGAACGCCGGGCAGTTTGCAAATTACCTGAGGACTATCTTCCCCGAAGTTCCCCTAAAACAGTTCAACAAGATGCAGGGACAACCCTTTACTGTTACCGAACTTACCGAAAAATTTACCCAAATGATTCAGGAGGCTTAACCATGACTGAAATAAATAACACTATCGAAAAATCGCCGGTAAAATTAACCCGCGAAGATTTTGTAAGCGACCAAATGGTTAAATGGTGCCCGGGTTGTGGTGACCATGCTATTCTGGCAGCCGTATCGAAAGTTTTTCCTGAAATCGGATACAAAAAAGAAAATTTCGTTTTCGTTTCAGGTATCGGCTGCTCTTCACGTTTTCCATACTACGTTAACACTTACGGATTCCATAGCATTCATGGCCGGGCTACACCCATCGCCTCCGGAGTTAAGATTGCCAACCCGAAACTCAGCGTCTGGATCGTAACCGGTGATGGTGACTCAATGGCTATAGGTGGAAACCATTTCATCCACATCATCCGCCGTAACATAGATGTCAATCTGCTGTTGCTTAATAACCGCATCTACGGGCTGACAAAAGGCCAGTACTCGCCGACCTCTCCACTGGGATCCATTACGAAAACCTCTCCTTACGGTACCATCGAACACCCTTTCAATCCCGGGGAACTCGTTCTCGGAGCTCAGGGTACATTCTATGCCCGTGCACTCGATGTAAACCCGAAACTGATGACCGAAATCATGTTTGAAGCTGCCCGCCACGACGGAACCTCGGTAGTGGAAGTCCTTCAAAACTGCGTTATTTTCAACGATGGCGCTTACGATGAAATCACTGACAAGGCGGTTCGTGAAGATCGTACAATCCTCTTACGGGCTGGCGAGAAAATGATTTTTGGCACCAACCGCAACAAAGGACTTCATCTGCAAGGAACAAGCCTTGAAGTGGTTACTGTCGGAGAAAACGGAATCACCGAAGACGACCTGCTGGTTCATGACCCCTACCAGGCAGATCCCGGAATTCACCTGATGCTGGCCAAAATGAGCGGCCCTGACTTCCCCGTAGCCCTCGGTGTTATTCGTTCAGCCAAATGTTACCCGACTTATGACGACCTCATGGAAGAACAAATCGCTGAAATCAGCGCTAAAAGTAAAATCCATTGTATGGACGACCTGCTGATGAGCGGCGATACCTGGACAGTTTAATTCCCAAAATTATACCAAAAAAAGGGCTGAAACATTATTATCGTTTCAGCCTTTTTTTTATTCAACCTTTCGGCTGGCCTGCTTACGAAAAAGAAGATAAAACAAAAGAGCAGCAACCCCAAGCATTGCCGGAGATAGTGAATAAATCCACCCATTCTCCTCGGGTTTGTAGTTCCCCACAAAGTGGAGACCCGCCTGTACAGCATTCACAAACACCCAGGAAACAACATAAAACAATGCCAATTGCCACCGATTTACAGGTAACTTCGAACGAAACGAAACTACCAGAAGTACAATCAACATCACCCCATCAATGCCCCCAAGGATCAGTATGTTATAGTTAAACACATAGGCCAGAGCATCCATTGAGAAATGAAGTGCCAGCCCTGTCCCTAAAACCAGTGCCCGCGATCGCCATCGGGGAACCAAAAGAGCCAACGCGAACAGTCCCAGGAAAATAACCCCCGAATTCACATGCAACCAATGTAATGAAAGTGAATTGGCAGTCCCGTCATCGAATTTGTAGCGCAGCAAATGATCAAAGTCGATGACATTTGCAGCTAACATCAGGGCAATGGTCGTCGGAAATGTAAGATCAGCCTTCCGCCAAATTTTTGTTCCGGCAAGTGCCGAAGTAAGTAGGTGTCCCCCTGCATACATAATTCTGATATTTTTCGATAAAAGTAGCTTAAAATAGGTAGTTGGAGGCTGCAAGTATTCATATCCAACTTAATCAGTGAGTTATTTCTAAACCTTTGCTGACAGGTTGCCTTCACCTCTTTATCAAACTCACTAAATAAACTTGCAACTATAACGAAAGTACAATTCAGGCTTTGAATCCCTATTGAAATCAAATCGTCTGATTACCTGCAAATCAACTCAAAATATATAATTCGCTGGTAACCCCTTTGTCGTCTCCTCTGGTCTCAACGAATCGTCTTTGAATCTTCCTTAAATCTGGTTAATGTGAGGTTCTGTCAAACCAGGAATAAACACCTGATATTTGGACCAACACCTAATTTCAAAGATACATTTGCCCAAATCGGGAGACCATGATCAGGAGATTACAAAAAAAAATGTTTAGCCCGATATCCCAAAGCCATGAATATGGTTTTGAAAATAAACTGATCCTGTATTACTTTAGGGTGACAAGGGTAACTCCGGCACCTGCCTGATCGGGGTTATCGTCACGCCATGATCTTACTTCACTGCATGTACGTAGATAATCGCGCACCATTGTGCGTAAAACACCATTGCCTTTACCATGAAGAATCCGAACCTCCCGAATATGAAGGAGCATCGCCTCATCGATAAAACGCAACACCGCCTGCACGGCTTCATCACCGGTTTTGCCCCGCACATCAAGGGTTAGTTGAAACGACGACATGGTACGCTCCAGATCGGTATTCACTGTATTTCTTGAGACTTTGACCTGAGCCTTCTTTTGTTCACTTTCTTCGGCCCTTCGCAACTTGCGTAATTCTGTCTGCAACTTCACCTGATTGAACATCACTGTAGCATCGTTACCCCGGATGGCTGCTATCTGCCCGATGGCATCCTGTACCCCGATCCTGACAAAGTCGCCCACTTCCAACTGTCGCTGTTCAACAGGTTTTTCAGTTTTCTGTAAGGCTTTTGGCATCACAGGCAGCGTTGAAGGGGGCACCTCCGGCGCCTGCCTGATCTGTTCTATCTGCTGATGAAGCTTCTTTCGGATATCAATGGTCTGTCTCTTTTCGGCCTTCACCGATTTGATCTCGCTCACCGTATTTTCGATCAACTTGTTGGCTCCTTCCAGAATATCGAGGGCCTCGCGTTTTGCCTTTTTCAGAATCTCCCCGCGTGCAGTTTCAATTTCGCTGTGAAGTTTCGCATATTTCTGAAGCGTCTCAGACAACAGGTTATCGGCCACTTCTATCTGCCTTCTTTTCTTATCAAGCTCTTGCTTTTCAACATCAAGCTGCTGGAGCTGTTCCTCAAAACTCAGTTGATCACTACCCGATTTAGCGGTAGCTGACTCGATGATGTCAGAAGGAAACCCAATTTTTCTGGCAATCTCATACGTAAAAGAGCTGCCAGGCATCCCTGTCAACAATCTGAACAAAGGTTGCATACGTCGCGTATCAAACAGCATGGCTCCGTTGATAACTCCGGGCACCCGTCCTCCAAGCAACTTCAAACTGGCGTAGTGTGTTGTAATCAACCCGATTGATCCCGCCCCGCTCAACTTCTCAATGATGGCCTCGGCAATGGCTCCGCCGAGTCTGGGCTCAGTCCCGGTGCCCATTTCATCCGACAGAAACAAGGTCTGTCCATCGGCATTTTCGACGAAGTGTTTCATGGCCATCAGGTGAGAGCTATAGGTCGAAAGATCATTGTCGAGCGATTGCTCATCCCCGATGTCGATGAAGATTTTCGAAAAGACTCCCACCTCAGAGGTATGTCGCATCGGAACAAGCAAACCACACTGAAGCATATATTGCAACAACCCGACAGTCTTCAGACATACCGACTTACCCCCGGCATTGGGGCCACTGATAATGAGTATCCGATCTTGATCCGATAGCTTTACACTCAGTGGCTCAATTGGTTTATGCTGTGCTGCAAGCGCCAGATAGAGCAATGGATGAACAGCATCAAGCCAGTCAATAACCGGCTTATTATTAAGTACCGGAAGTGAAGCCCCCAACTTTAATGCTACACGAGCCCTGGCCTTGATAAAGTCTAATCTGGCGGTCATGTGCAAAGCGTCATGGAGTTCCGGAAGATGAGGTCTGATAAGGTTAGTAAAGGTGGTGAGTATCCGGATAATTTCCCTGACCTCCTCAGTTTCGAGTTCTCTGATCTGGTTGTTGGTTTCAAACACTGCTTCCGGCTCGATAAAGGCGGTCTGTCCGGTAGCCGATTCATCGTGAACAAACCCCCTGATACGTCGTTTAAAATTACTCAGGACGGGAATTACCAGTCGTCCGTTGCGTAAGGTGGGTTCAGAATTCTCAGGGGTAAAACCGGCTTTGCGGGCTTCGCTGAGCGTGGCCTCAAGTTTTCCCCGTACAGATGATTCCTTTTTCTTGATCTCCTTTCTAATGCGTGCCAACCCGGCTGAAGCACCATCACGTATACCTCCTTTTTCGTCCACTATCTGGTTAAGGGCGATCAGGATAGTGCTGTCAACCGGTGCCGACAAGGCAATCTCTGCCAACCGGGGATATTTCTGCTGACGTATTACATTGAAATACTTTACAATATCTGCAATAATCTGCAATGTGTGACGCAGGTCGGGAAGGAAATCAGGTTCCACGAAAGATCCCGGTGTTCTTACACGGAACAGTTCTGTTGTGATATCAGCAATATCGGTTGAAGGATAGCCGGCTTCATCAGTAAGCAAATTTCGCATCTCTTCTGTCTGACGAAGGTGCTCTTCCACTATATTGAAATCAGATGAAAACGACATCGAGGCCGACAAGTCAACCCCGAGCGGATTGGTACATGCTTCAGTCACCATCCCTCTTATGCGGTCAAAACCTATCTTTTGTTCAAAATTCCCGGGATAAATCACTTGCTACTTTGATTTTGATGAAGAGCGCTTTCGGGTAACCAGCGCAAGACCACCCTCGGAAGTCTCTTTATAGATACTTGGGATGTCGTGCCCGGTAAGGTTCATGGCCCTTACCACCTTGTCGAAGCTGACCATATGCCGTCCGTCAGAGAGGGTAGCATACACGTTGGCATCGATGGCGCGGGAAGCCGCAACGGCATTTCGCTCAATGCACGGAACCTGCACCAGCCCTGCCACAGGATCGCAGGTGAGTCCCAGAAAATGCTCAAGCCCCATCGAGGCGGCGTATTCAATCTGAGCAGGGGTTCCGCCATATAGCTGCGCGGCTGCACCTGAAGCCATACTGCACGCTGTACCTATTTCGCCCTGACAACCTACCATTGCACCGGAGATAGAAGCATTGGTTTTTACAAGATTTCCAATTAGTCCGGCTGTTGCCAGTGCTCTGAGAATTTTTTTATCGGTAAGATTGTTATTGGATTGAAGCAGATAAAGCACGCCCGGAACCACACCCGAAGAACCACATGTCGGAGCAGTAACTATACGTCCGCCGGCTGCATTCTCTTCGGCCACAGCAAGGGCATAGGCAAAGACCATGTGACGCCGCCGCAGGCTCTCCTTGTGGCTGTTCAGTTTGGTATAATAAGCCGCCGCCTTCCGCGGGTAGTTTAAGCCGCCAGGTAAAGCACCTTCGGCATCAATGCCACGTTCAACGGCCTCCTTCATCACTTTCCACACCTCTTCCAGATAATCCCAGATGGAGGGATCTTCATGTACATTGACCAATTCCCAGATATTGCGGCCATTTTTCTGTGTCCATTCCAGCACTTCATTCATCCGGCTAAACGGATAGACCATGTCGCGCGATTCCCGTTCGCCACTGTCGCTGATATCTCCTCCGCCAATGCTGAATGTAAGCCATTCTTCAATTCGCTTTCCTTCACCGTCGAATGATTCAAAACGTAACCCATTAGGGTGCTGAGGAAGAAACTCCTGAGGTCTCCATTCGATCAGACAGTATCGCGGACTGAAGGCCTCGATTATTGTCAGATCGGTCTGGTGACCTACGCCGGTAGCTGCCAGGCTGCCATAGAGGGTTACCTTAAAAGAGGCTGCTAAAGGATTGCGCAGGCAGAAAATATCTGCAGCTTTTCTCGGTCCCATTGTATGACTGCTTGATGGTCCCCGGCCGATTTTATAAATTTCGCGGATTGATTCCATAGTGGTTAAAATGGCTGCAAAGATAATGCTTAAAGCATCAGAAGCCGGTCGTAGTAGAATTTCCGGTTTGTAGTTTCCGGTTATCCAACACAGAACTAACCCCGAAACCCAAAATTGATGTTTCACGTTCACATAAAAAAATTCCGGTTTCGCTATTAGTTATGCCAAAATAACTTTGGCCGATAAGCTGCAAAACCTTCCCGATCTGCTCTACTGCTCAAAATATCCTTCTCCTGCGATTACCCGGATGAACTTATAAGCTCCAACGAAATCCCTCCCGGGGTGTCCGGTTACTGTTATCATCCATATAATAAAAGTGCTTTTACGAATCCGCTTCCAATTTACAAATCTCGGGAGAGGGCATCATATTTGAAGGTGGCTTTATTACTCTTTCCTTACTTATACCTTAAAACTGGCTTTCTCATTTTATCTTTAAATCCAAACTCAAATGAAGTCAATTATAGTTAATATCCAGCCTTTTAACTAAATACAAACACCACTAGTTTTTGACAAATGAAATTAAACCAGTTAAAGCAGGCAGAGATGACCGGAATTTTATGCCTGCCAGGGACACCAAATAACGAAAAAGATACTTCTGCAATAATTGTCAAAAATAAAACAGTACAGAAGACCATTAAAATTATCGAGTCACAAAAATGAATTTAGAAGAAAAAGCACAAACTGTTTTGCTTTAATTGTTTGTAAATATCCTGTTTAACAATTGAAAACACAAACATTCCTGCTTTCCGCGGCCATTTGCTCAGGATGTTCATCCGTAAGCCCACAGGTAGCTTATCGACAACTTTAGTTGCGACAAAAAGTGTAGCCGCCAGCAACCTTCCTGGCAAGGCAGAAACATGGATTTTCAGATTGGCATGCACGCTCATCGGCTCATATCCTGCTTCGCTGGCCAGCCGGCCGACAGTACAATCAAGCAGGCAGATTTCCTTTGCGGTTAGCTTCTCCTTCCAGATCCCAAGCCTGCTTTGATTAACGGGTGCGAAGATTTGACGATGAAATTTTGAAAGCACCAACGGGTTATATAACCGTGAAAAATCCATATGCTTTTCATGAAACGAAAACATTTTTTGATCATAGGGAATACCGGCAAATCCACATACCTGCGACATGGTCTCCTGTGGTCTCATCACCAGGTCTTCATAGCGCAGGTATAAGTAATTCTCAGGCCTTACTCTGGCAGATGCCATGAAAGTACGGTAGAAATATTTCCATTTTTGTGCCGGTAAAGATGGAATCGACAAATCAAATCCAACTTCTTTGATCGAAACGTAATTGTCGCGATAATCCCGGTTAATGTATATAAATCTGGCATCTGGGAAGATACTGCTGATTTTTTTGGTATAGATAGCATAGCCGGGGTTTTTATCGGCTAAGAGCGTAATCTCAGATTTGGAAAAAATTGACTCATAACTATGATAAACTGCCCTGCAAACATCAGCGTAAGTACACCCAATTCTCAGATTCTGCAAAGATTGTCGCAAAAGCTCCAGATCGATATGCCACATATTGAATTTCCACTGCAGTTGCAAGTCGCTAAGAAAGGATTCAAAATCATGATTAGTCCAATTCTTCCGATGTCCATACTTTCCATATAAGTTCACTATAAACTGGCACTCGGTCGGGATGATTACATTGGGATGGGCGTCGAGCAACATTCGCAGAAGGGTGGTCCCTGAACGGGGGCGACCCGTTATAAACAGGAATGAAAATGAATTGGTGGGTTCCTTCATAAGGAAAATAGGTTAGATTGAGGAAGAAAGATACACAATAGTAACACTAAAAGTCGGCCAGACCAAATTTTGGAACGAATCAGCAGCAATATTATGCAAAATAATTATTAATCAGATCTATATGCTCGTAACAAAGAAAAATTAAAAAACCCGCCATGCCGTCAATTCAAACTAAAATAGGTCTATTCAAGCTTGAATTTTTCGTGATTGAAAACGTACCGAATAAAAACTCCGAAATAGTTTCTGAGGCCGCCACTTGGCACCAGATGAGCCATGATAGCAAAAATCGATGCCGGTAGCAGGTAAATGAATGCACACAGTACTTACACCTATTCCTGGTGAATTTTTGCCGGGCAGTACTATCACCTCAGGTTGCCACATCAGGGCAACACCCTGATAAGAGTATCGGATCATAAGAGACATCGCTTTAGAAAACCTTGCCAGATTTAGCCAGTCAATCATTTTGGAGTTCTGCCGGATGCCCGGGTTTTTCTATTCTGCCAACTGCGGCATGAGATGGTCATATAAGTTCAAAATCATTGCCGGCACGATCAAAAATTCCCCCAAAAACCCACATTATTCTACAACAAAAACTGAAATTGTCAAACTACTGACAAACAGTGGTTAAACATATCATCCGTTCGTTCTCGCTTCGAACTGGCTTCGAAGTGGTTTCGTAGTGGATTCGTGTTGCAACGAAACAACAACGAAACAACTATGAAGCAGCTTCAAATGAGATAAAACTTTAGGATAACTCATGCAAAAAAAAGAGAGAAACAGCTTTTCGACATGAAAAAGCAAAACCAGTCAAAGAATATTATACTTCTTGCCTGGAGCCATACAAGCCGGCTCCATCAGGCAAATACTGACAGCAGGATTGTTAATAACTGATTGATGGGAATTGGGAAATGGCTGCATGAAAAAGTGCAGCATTGGCCTGTTATTTATCTGTGATTCTCACGTAAAAACAGGCAGACTATCAAACAGAAAAAGGCGGAAAAAGAAAAGGTTTATCGGGTAAAAATGGCTAAGATTTGTTACCGTTATGCAACTAAATACCTTTTACTTTCAATTCCACTACCTATAAACACTATGAATCAAGACCTTACAGGGGATGAGAGCGCTTTCCTCATGGCACTCAACTGTGAATTAATAACCAATACCCGGTAATAGGACAAACGCTAAACTACAGATAAAATAATCTCTGAAAATCAACACATTTCCAAGAGGGAGAAAACATAAAAATACAGTTACCGGCCAAATAACAGTAGTCGGGTCAGAAAGTTCCCCGGAAAACTGTTACTGCTTTTCCACCGATACCAACCCTTCTGTCAAGGTTTATGCAACTGATATCTCCGCCCCTTGAGCTGAGCTGCCTCGCGGTCATTTCCCTTTTTCCAAGCCGCTTACTCCAATAAGGGATCAATGTACAATGGGCAGAACCGGTAACAGGGTCTTCAAAAATTGTTGCCCCGGGTGTAAAGAACCGGGAAACAAAATCGACTTTATTACCGGGAGCCGTCGCGATAATTCCACCCTGTCCAAGATTTAGTTGACTAAGAAGCGTCTGATCAGGATGCAAATTTTGGATCATCCCCTCGTTGTCAAAAATAAGCATATAATCACGTGCCAGCAAAACTTCCCCAAACACATCACCTATTCCCGTTTCGATTTCAGGAGGGCATATTGCAGGTTGGCCTGGTCGTGAAGGAAAGTCAAGCCAAAGGAGGTCGCCACGTTGCTCAACACTTAATTCACCACTTGCAGTTTGAAAAAGCAGTTTACCCGTACCATAATTCAACTCGTTGCAAAGTATATGCGCCGTGGCCAGCGTGGCATGGCCACAGAGATCCATTTCCAGATCAGGGGTAAACCAGCGAAGATGAAACTTGTTGCCGGCATCAAGCGGCACAACGAAAGCGGTTTCAGGAAGAAAGAACTCCGATGCGAATTGCTGAAGCAAAGTATCGGGAAGCCATTCCTTCAGCACTACCACGGCAGCGGGATTCCCCCTGAAGGGCTCGCTGGTAAAAGCATCTACATGAAAAAACTGTCGACAGGGCATAACAGGGTATTTAGAACAAAGTTAAATTATCAACCGGGCAAAAGTAAAAAAAGCTCCCAAACATTGTTGGAAGCTTTAATTTTTATGTCATCAGAATCATTCGATAATTTCAACCCATCCATAAGGATCGGGTTCTTCGCCGTATTGAATCCCCTGAAGTCGTTTGTATAGAGCAGTGCTAATGGGACCTGCCTGGCCATCTTTACAATAATGATATATGGTATGACTATCGCGGTCTTCAATGGCACAGATGGGCGAAATGACGGCGGCCGTTCCGCAGGCACCCACTTCATCGAAAGTACCAAGCTCTTCAACAGGGATGGGACGTTGTTCTATATTCAATCCCATGTCGCCGGCTAGTTGCCGCAGGCTCATATTGGTAATGGAGGGAAGAATTGAGGATGATTTGGGCGTAACATAGGTGTTATCCTTGATTCCAAAGAAGTTGGCCGGGCCAGCCTCATCGATGTATTTCTTTTCGCGGGCATCGAGAAACAGAACTGCTGAATAGCCTTCGGCATGTGCACGTTCACCGGCACGCAGACTGGCAGCATAGTTACCGCCAACCTTAAGTGTTCCGGTACCAAGTGGTGCGGCACGGTCAAAGTCGCGTGCAATCTGAATTTTAACTGGTTTGAAGCCTTCCTTGAAGTAGGGTCCAACGGGTCCGGCAAACACCATGAACATGAATTCATTGGCTGGTTTAACACCAACCTGAGGCCCGGAACCTATCAACAAAGGGCGAAGATAAAGTGAGGCGCCGGTTCCGTATGGTGGGACAAACCGCTCATTTAGTTTAACAACCTGCCAGATTGCCTCTTTGAATAAATCATCGGGAACCTCAGCCATCATAACACCACGGGCGGATGCCTGCATTCGTTTAGCGTTTTCCTGCCAGCGGAATATCCGGATTTTTCCGTCGCGCCCCCTGAAAGCCTTCATGCCTTCAAATGCTTCCTGGCCATAATGCAGTGCAGTGGCTGCTATATGAATATTAATATATTCTGATGAGCTGACTTCCAGCTTTCCCCATTCGCCATTTCTGAAGTAGCAGCGGACGTTATAATCGGTTTTAAAATAACCGAAGGGCAACTTACCCCATTCTACATTATTATCCATTCATATATCTTTTTGGTGATTTATAAAACAAGAATAAACCACCGCTAAGGTAGAAATAATCTTTCTAATGACCGGTAACGACCGAGAAAAACCCTTTCAGGAAGTTGCTGCCGGGTTCTACCATGTTCCCGCCTTATAAGGTCATCTCTGGCGGAATCAATGGCAGCGGTTAGAATTTGTTTCTTACTTTTGATTCCCGAAACCTATTGATCAATGAATGAATTAAAACGTATCTGGACTGATAGTTACCGGGTCAACTGGAGCGATTCGGACGCCGGTGGTCGTCTTAGTCTTCCGGGGCTTTTCGGCACAATGCAGGAAACCGCCTGGCACCATGCCAACCACATCGGATTTGGCTTTGAGAGTTTTACAGAAAACAAACAAGTATGGGTACTGGTTCGCCTGCTCGTTAAAATGAGCTATTTCCCACGATGGGAAGAACCCTTCCTGATCGACACGTGGCCCCGCGGTTCAGAAGGACTGACAGCTTACCGTGAATTTAGAATCCACAAACCAGACGGAACGACCATAGGATTAGCCACCTCTTCATGGATGATACTTGATGCTGAAACCCGCAGACCAAGAAAAGATGAACGGCTAAAAGAATTTAATACATGGGTCAATCTGGAGCAAACACTTGGCGGTGAAGCACCACGTATTTTCATGCCCGAACACACAGAATCGTTTGGTTTTCATAAAGTAAGAGCCAGCGATGTTGATCAGCACGGACATGTCAACAATGCCAATTATGTTCGCATAGCCATGGATGCCTTCCCTGTACAACAATTCCGGGATGCAGAACCATCGGAATTTTGCATCAATTATCTGGCTGAAGCCTTCGAAGGAGATGAGATTGAACTATTATGCAGCTCCGCTGAGGGATTCCCTGTCATAAAAATCGGTGGACGTCGCCTTGCTGATCAAAAACTTATCTTTACCAGCGAAATTGTTTGGCGTTGAGAAGATTTGAACGACATCACTGATTTAAGTCGATTTACGGCATATCCAAAATAAAAAGCAGGCTAACCTCATGAGAAACCAAATTGCCATTTCCATTGTATCAGTACTATTGCTGATCATTGCCTGTTCGAAAAAGACCAACAGGCCACTAACAATCGCAGTTTCCAAGACGAGCGATAACTACCGGACCTGGTTATTGGCTGAAGATTCAACACTGGTTATCATAAACCTGTACGACCTGCCGGTCGATTCCGCCTGCGAGGTACTGAAGATATGCGACGGACTCTTGTTAACAGGGGGTGATGATATCTTTCCGGGTACTTATAAGCAAGTTGATGATACAGTTTTATGTGAAGGATCGGACCGTTTCCGCGACTCACTTGAACTGGCATTAATCATGGTAGCCCGTAAGCTGGAGATGCCCATTTTTGGCATTTGCCGTGGATTGCAGATGCTCAATATTCAGGCAGGCGGAACGCTTATCCCTGATATTCCCGCAAGGAGTTCGGGCTACATACCACATCGCTGCATCGATTGGAAAAACTGTTATCATGACATCATGGTCGATACATCCAGCCTGCTGTTTATTTCCACAGGAATAAAAACCGGAACCGTGAATACAAACCATCATCAGGCCATCGACCGATTGGGAAAAGGGTTGTGCATCACCGCTTATAGTCAGGACAGCATACCTGAAGCCATAGAAGCAACTCCCGAAAGTTACCATGGTTTCCTCATGGCAGTCCAATGGCACCCGGAACGGTTGCTGGCATACCGCCAAATGAGCAGCCCCTTATCAAATCGTTTTATTGGTGCAGCCATACTCAACAAAAACAGACCAGATAGAACTGAACATTAAATACTTAAAACTTATCCTTAAGTCAGAAAAAAGATCAAAGAACAGTTGCAAAAAGGCACTTTCTGTGTTATCTTTGTTACAGGTTTTGGTTAACACAACTACGTAAGGGTTAGTGAACAGAAGGGTCGCTGTTTGGGTTACAGCGGCTCTTCTTTTTTTTAAAGCCCGGTTAAACAATAAATCAAACAGCAGGGCAGTCAAAACAAAATTTATTAAAGGGAACGAAAAGGCCGCCAGGAAATCCCGGCGGCCTTCTATTGAAATAATAAATTAAACTATTCGAAAGTAAGAATGGACTTCTTAATCCTTTCTATAGCGTCGCGCAGTTGAACCTCGGTGATGACCAACGGAGGAGCAAACCGGATGATGTGCTGGTGGGTTGGTTTTGCCAAAACACCATTTTCAGCCATTTTCAGACAAACATCCCAGGCTTGCTTGCCATTCTTCGGGCGAATGATAACAGCATTGAGCAGCCCTTTACCACGAACGAGTTCTACCATTTCGGATTTGAAGGCCCTCATCTCATCGCGGAATATCTTTCCGAGATATTCTGCACGCTCAGCCAGTTTCTCATCTTTAACTACTGTCAGCGCGGCAATAGCAACACTACAGGCGATTGGGTTTCCACCAAAAGTAGAACCATGTTCCCCCGGCTTAATGGTCAGCATGATCTCATTATCAGCCAACACAGCCGAAACGGGGAATACACCACCACTCAGAGCCTTTCCCAGAATGAGGATGTCGGGACGAACACCTTCATGGTCGCAGGCAAGGAGTTTTCCTGTACGGGCAATACCGGTCTGGACTTCATCGGCAATAAACAACACGTTATTTGCCTTACAGAGATCATAAGCTTTTTTAAGGTAACCTTCATCAGGAACAAATACGCCAGCCTCGCCCTGAATAGGTTCAACGATGAATCCGGCAACATTGGGATCTTTCAGCGCTTCAGCCAGTGCATTTATGTCGTTGTAAGGGATCTTATCAAAACCAGGAGTAAAAGGTCCAAATCCGGCATAGCTGTCGGGGTCGTTCGACATCGAGATGATGGTGATGGTACGGCCATGGAAATTGCCTTCGCAGCAAATGATCCTGGCCTTATCTTCAGGGATACCCTTCTTATCATAAGCCCAACGACGACAAAGCTTAAGCGCGGTTTCATCGGCTTCGGCTCCGCTATTCATGGGAAGAACTTTCTCGTAGCCGAAATACTCGGTCACAAATTTTTCATAAGGGCCTAATTGGTCATTGTAGAACGCCCTTGAGGTCAGGGTAATCCTACGGGCCTGTTCAACCATGGCATCGACTATTGCCGGATGACAATGGCCCTGGTTTACAGCACTATAAGCTGAAAGGAAATCATAATATTCTTTTCCTTCAACATCCCATACCAGTGGACCTTCACCCTTGCTCAAAACAACTGGTAGAGGATGGTAATTATGAGCACCATAATGGTGTTCAAGCTCCATAATTTGCGGAGAACTAAGTTTTACTGACATAGAAATTAATTTTTGGTGTGTATGCTGATTTACTGCCTATTATAAATTGCAGCAAAGATAAGCATTTAAACCATCAAACAAAACCCCGCAAGCGTTAACTCCGGACACCGAAACAATGCTTCCTGTGTCAGTACCATCCAACTATATGGTGGAAATCTGTATTTTTGCAACGGAAAAGGCGCATCAGACAGATCCGGCTACATTAGTCAGAGGCGTTTATAGAAGCCATAAAACCGGCTCGATATTGAAAGATACTGCTTGTTCCTTTTCGTCGCATGTAAAACTGTCTGTCTGATGGAAAAAGAGTCCGGGTGGTAGCTTTTAACTTTTTTTTATGAACAGTGCACCCGGATAATTTATCCTAAAAGCATTCAATAATCATTTATCGTTTTGATAACTTCTATGGCTGCTGATAATGAGATCATCGTACAAAGTGTTTTGGCACTCGATGAAGTGGCTTCGCGAATTTTGAACACCTACCCCGATAGTCGTGTCTTTGCTTTTCACGGATCAATGGGTGCAGGAAAAACCACACTGATTAAAAGCTTATGTAAACAGTTAGGAGTAGATGCCACCGTGAGCAGTCCGACTTTTACAATCATCAACGAGTATGTTGCGGAGGATGGAATCTATATATATCACTTTGACTTTTACCGGCTGAAGAGCGCCCGTGAAGCCTTCGACACAGGAGCCGCCGATTATCTGTCAGGGGGAGGGTATTGCTTCATTGAATGGCCCGAGGTTGCACCAGAGATCCTTCCTGACGGCACGATCCACATTTCAATCCTTCCGGGTTCCGGAGAAAGCGAACGGCTCATCCTTATCGGACACAGTATTGCCGCCTCTGCCGATTGATTCCATTCAGCAGCGTCTGATTTTATTCGTCATGAATCTAAAAGATCATTTGTTCTTAATACGTAAACTTTAGTAAATTTGTGACGGAGGAAAACAGGACTTCTTATGCAATGCTGTTAAACTGTAAACTTAAAGGGAAAAAACCGTGATGGATTCGCTGCAAAAACCCGGAAACAGGCCAGGGGTGGCTGAAATCTTCCTTCCCAAAGAAGAATTGCTGGAAACAAACCGTCCACCAATAAAACATTCCATTGGCTTACCAGCGGAAGCCAGTCCAACCGAAAAGCGCATAGTGATTGTTCCATCAGCAGTAAGTCTGCTTACAGAGAACGGACATACGGTATACATGCAGCAGGGAGCAGGATCAAGAGCCAATTTCTCTGACGAAGAGTACGCCAATGCCGGTGCGCGTATCATGCCAACAGCCGAAGAGGTATATCAGGCAGATATTATCCTGAAGATAGCGTCGCCGGTTGATAAGGAAATGGAATACCTTCATCCACGGCAGATCCTTTTCTCCTCGGTACAACCGTTTACACATTGCAAAGATTACTTCCGTAAGCTGATCAGTCGTAAGATCACCGCCGTGGCCTTTGAACACCTGAAAGATGATTCAGGGGCTTTTCCTGTACTCAGAGCTATGAGCGAGATTGCCGGCACCACAGGTATTCTGGTGGCAGCAGGGTACCTGAGCCATCCCGAATACGGAAGAGGAACCATGCTGGGCGGTTTCCCGGGAATTAATCCATCCGAAGTTGTCATCCTTGGAGCCGGAACTGTTGGTGAATATGCAGCGCGTACAGCCATTGGAATGGGCGCGCTGGTAAAAGTATTCGACAACAATATCTATAAACTCAGATCCATTCAACACGATCTGAACTCCCGGATATTCACCTCCATCCTCCAGCCTCAGGTATTATTGAAATCGCTGAAGACAGCCGATGTACTCATCGGTGCCATCCATACAAAGAACGGCCGCACGCCGATTGTTGTCACCGAAGAAATGGTCAGCCAAATGAAAAAGGGATCTGTCATAATAGATATCAGTATCGATCAGGGAGGTTGTGTTGAAACGTCCAGCCCTACCCATCATGCAAATCCCGTATTCGTAAAACACGGCATCACCCATTACTGTGTACCTAACATCGCTTCCCGTGTCCCGCATACAGCCAGCTATGCACTAAGCAACCTGTTCACACCCGTTCTTTTGCGTATCGGCGAAGAGGGAGGTTTCGACAGCATGTTGCGTGTAGATTCAGGAACCAGGGCAGGCGTATACATCTACAATGGAATCTTTACAAACAGATTCCTCGCCGACATATACCAACTCCCTTCACAGGATCTCGATTTACTACTGGCAGCCTTTCACTAATCCGATTCAAATAGTTCTTGAATAAATTCTCAATCCGATTACTTCGGATTGTATCTTTTTTGTCAATTTCAAGAAAAAACGTCGTACCATAGGCAAGGAATTAGTCACTTACTCACCGCAATATACTGTATGTCAATTAATATCTTTTCAAAATTTATCACAGAAAAAACTTACAAAACGCAGGAAGTAAAAGAATTATACCTACTTTTGCCACCCATTTAAAATGTAAAGTATCTGGACAAGTAAAAAAATGTTAATCTGATTTAGCTAAATCGTTTGATGAAAAACAAGTATATTGATCTGATTGAACAAACTTTTGAGTTTCCAACTGATGAGTACAAGGTTGTAGATGATGATCTCTACTGGAATGAAATCCCCCTGATGGACATCATCAAGCAATACGGAACGCCACTTCGGCTAACCTATCTGCCAAGAATCAGCAGCCAGATTCAGAAGGCTAAGATTATGTTTAATGTAGCAATGGCTAAAACCAACTACAATGCCGATTACCATTATTGTTATTGTACGAAGAGTTCTCATTTCTCATTTGTTCTTGAAGAGGTACTTAAGAACGACACTCACATAGAAACATCATCGGCGTTCGATATTAATCTGCTGGAAGCACTAGTGGAAACCGGAGCTTTGAAAAACGACCGCTACATTGTATGCAACGGCTTTAAAAGGCCAAGCTATATTGAAAACATCGTTTCGCTGGTAGCATCGGGATTTAACAACGTGATACCGGTGCTTGACAATAAGTATGAGCTCGATAAGTATATCGAAGCCGGCCTTGACCGCCCGCTCAACCTGGGAATCAGAATCGCCTCAGAAGAAGAGCCTAAGTTTGAGTTTTACACCTCACGACTAGGTATCCGTTACAATGATATCATCCCTTATTATCTGGAAAAGATCAAGGACAACAATCTTTTCTCGATGAAAATGCTTCACTTCTTCATCAATACCGGCATTAAAGACACGGCTTACTACTGGAACGAACTTTCGAAAGCTGTCAACCTGTATTGCGAACTGAAAAAAATCTGCCCGGAACTCGATAGCCTGAATATCGGAGGAGGATTCCCCGTTAAAAATTCTCTCGAATTCAATTACGACTATGAATATATGGCCGAAGAGATCGTTGCACAGATCAAAGGAATTTGCGTACAGAACGATGTCCCTGAACCCGATATTTTCACTGAATTTGGATCCTTCACGGTTGGAGAATCCGGCGCGATGCTCTACTCCATCGTTCACCAGAAACAACAGAACGACCGTGAGCTATGGAATATGATTGACAGCTCCTTCATGACCACGCTGCCTGACACCTGGGCCATCAGCCAGCGTTACGTTTTACTCGCTGTCAATAACTGGGGGAGCAATTATCAACGTGTTCATCTTGGCGGGCTTACCTGCGACAGTCAGGATTTCTATAATGCTGAAGCACATTCAAATGCAATCTTTCTTCCGAAAATCGTCGATGGCCGCGAACAATTCATTGGATTGTTTAACATAGGTGCTTATCAGGAATCTTTAAGCGGATATGGAGGTATTCAGCACTGTATGATCCCCTCCCCAAAGCATGTAATCATCGACCTCGACGAAAGCGGTGAATACTTTACAAAATTGTTCGCCAAGGAGCAAAGCTACAAGTCGATGCTTAAAATTCTGGGATACTAACTACCTTTGCACGATTAAATCGCCCTCACAAGAGATTATACTTCGAACTCAACAATTTTAAAAATATAATCATGAACAAGACTGATTTACTGAAAGAAACGATTAAACACATCGACATCAAATCATTCGATGCCTCTGCACTGCTTGATTCAATGCGGGACATGTCGTTCTCATCGCGCGATACTGCTACAGCAGCCGATATTTTTAACCTGATGCTTGGCGATCAGACCTGCAGTCCCTGGCTTACAATTGCAGGAAGTACTTCGGCCGGAGGATGTATGCAGGTGTACATCGACATGGTTCGTAATAATATGATTGATGCCGTTGTGGCTACCGGTGCATCGATTGTCGATATGGACTTCTTTGAGGCATTGGGTTTCAAACACTATCGTGGCGCAGCTACCCATGATGATAAAACCCTTCGCAGCTTGTATATTGACAGAATATACGACACCTTCATCGATGAAGAAGAACTTCAGAATTGCGACGCTACAGTTAAGGAAATTGCCGATTCGCTTGAAGCACGTCCATACAGCTCGCGTGAATTCATCTATGAAATGGGCCGTTACCTAAGCAAGCACGGCAAGAAAGAAGATTCACTCATTCTGGCCTGCTATGAAAAGAATGTACCGATCTTCTGCCCTGCTTTCAGCGACAGCAGTGCCGGTTTCGGTCTTGTAAAGCATCAGGTGGAAAACCCCGTTAAACATGTATCTATTGACTCCGTAAAAGATTTCCATGAACTTACCCAGGTGAAAATTGCTGCCGGAACAACAGGGTTATTCATGGTAGGCGGTGGCGTTCCAAAGAACTTCGCACAGGATACCGTGGTTTGTGCCGAAATCCTTGGTTATGATGTCCCGCTACATAAATATGCCATACAGATTACTGTTGCCGATGTCCGCGATGGAGCCTGCTCAAGCTCTACCCTTAAAGAAGCTGCTTCTTGGGGCAAAGTCGACACCATTTACGAACAGATGGTTTATGCCGAAGCTACCACCGTTGTTCCTCTGATCATAAACTACGCGTATGTAAAAGGTTTATGGAAGAAACGTATCCCGCGTGAATGGACAAAGCTCTTCAACAAGTAAACCAGTCAAGAGAAAAAAACCGGAAGGCAAATGCCTTCCGGTTTTTTTATTGGCAGGAACTACTCCCAATGGTTATAATGAACCCGGCTTTCATCATACCTTGATTCTCTTTCCTTTTTCATATCAGTTTCGGCATATCCGAGGCTGATCATAGCGAAGGGGTGGACCGTTGACGGCAAGAGAAACAGATTCCGCAGGTATTCTTTTCGATCCACGACAGGATGTACACCCAGCCATACGGCACCCAATCCAAGTCGTGTAATTTCAAGCAACATGTTCTCGGTAGCTGCAGCGCAATCTACAGGCCAATAATCCTTATACCGTTCACGACCGGTATCACCGGTAATAAGAATTACCACAGGGGCATTCTTAGCCGGCAGAGAATTGGGACCTGTAAGGCTCATCCTTTTGATCAATTCATGATCGGTAACCACAATAAAATCCCAGGGCCTCTGATTTCCGGCGGATGGAGCACTCATGCCAGCTTCCAGGATTGAATGGATGAGATCCGGCTCAACTGGTCTGTTGTTATATTGGCGTATTGATCGCCGCTGACGAATAAAATCTGTTGACATTGACAATGATTTTGCAAGAGTAAAAGTTGTTCCCAAAGGTAGAAGATAGTAGACTCGAATGGAAAACTGGCCTCCTGCATCAAAAACACACGAATAGAAAAACAGGCTAATGAAGTATTTCGCCGACTATTTGCATATTTTAGCCTCAAAGTCATCACGTCGAAAACTTAAATTGAAGAATCATATTACGCTTATTTGATTAAATAAACCCGATCAGCAAACAATTGAGATGAAAGATTATATAAAAATGAAATATCTTGGCATCTTACATAAAACAAACTTATGTTTGACACATAAAAAGCATGCAAATAAAAGGTCTCTAGACGATTATAGCGGATCCTTTGCAACTTCCTGTATCAAGTACATCTATGAAGAATCAGATGCAAGCAGTTTTCTTGTTATTTTCCAAAAAATTCAACCGATCAACAAGCTGTTGAGCTCGTAGATAATGTTCAAAAAAGCAAATTATTCATCTATAACAAGCAAACACATTCTTGTTTAGGATTTAAGATACTCCCCTAAAAGGGGCGAATAGCCAACATTCTTTTCACCCTTAGAAGAGATCGGTAGTAAAAACGCGTGCACCCCCAAATTTCCTATCTTTGTTGCCCAATTTCAATGTGTTCTGATGCAGATAGAATTAAAAGAAGCAGGTAAAAGATTTAACCGTGAGTGGATTTTCAAGGGGATCAACTACACTTTCACAGTTGAACGTCCAACTGTTATCCTGGGCAGCAACGGTTCAGGAAAATCAACCTTGATGCAGACCATCTCCCTCCGCTCAATGCTGAGCGAAGGAGAGATTGTGTATCGGGGGAATGACGGAGATTTGATTCCAATAGAACAATGTTATAAAGCCGTAGCACTGGCCGCCCCATATCTTGAACTCATTGAAGAATATACGCTGACCGAACTTGTGAAATTCTATCTTGAGCACAAGTTGTTTCAGCAAAAGATCACGATCAGACAAGCTATTGAAATCATGCAGCTTGAACGTTCGGCTGATAAAGCTATCCGATACTTCTCATCAGGGATGAAACAACGAACCAAACTCGCATTGGCCATCCTGAGCGAAACACCAATACTTTTGCTCGACGAACCAACATCAAACCTTGATCATCTTGCGATGCTTTGGTATAGAAAGTTGATTGAAGAATACGCGAAAGATCGCATCATTGTGGTATGTTCGAACCATCAGACGATTGAATACGATTTTTGCATTGATCAACTGGTAGTTGAAGATTTTAAACCTACAATAAACAGACACTGATACTTGTCAGTTTGCTCATTATCTCTATCTTTGCACCCTTAATTTTATTGAAAACAGAAAACCCGAGTGTATGGCTACAACCGCAGATTTTAAAAACGGCCTTTGCATCGACTTCAACGGTGAACCTTGTTCTATCATAGAGTTTCAACATGTGAAACCAGGAAAAGGTGGCGCCTTCGTTCGCACTAAACTCAGAAACCTGCGTAACGGAAAGGTTATCCCCAATACCTTCAATGCAGGAGTAAAAATTGACATCATCAGAGTAGAACGTCGAGCCTATCAGTTCCTTTATAACGATGGCGACGATTATCATTTCATGAACAATGATACCTTTGAGCAGACTTTCATTCCGAAAGCACTTATCAATACGCCCGAATTTCTGAAAGAGGGACAACCTGTTGAAATTGTGTTTCTGGCAGCTAATGAAGAACCATTGCTCTGCGAACTTCCTCCTTTTGTTGATCTCGTTATTACATATTGTGAGCCAGGCGAAAAGGGAAATACTGCTACAAATGCACTGAAGCCGGCCACTATGGAAACAGGTGCTATCGTCAGGATTCCATTGTTCATAGAATCGGGCGAGAAAATCAGGGTTGATACCCGGACTGGTGAATATTCAGAAAGAGTTAAGGGCTAAACAAAGCCCTTTTTTAATTTTTTAAATCAGACTTTAAGTGAAATTCCCCGAACCACTATCACTGACATTCCTTGCCGGGCTCATTGGTGCAGAAGCCATTGGCAATCTGAATCACATGACCACAGGCCTCAATGAAATTCATATGGTTGAGCCCGGAGACATAACATTTGTGGATCATCCCAAATATTATGACAAAGCTTTACATTCTAAAGCCACCACCATTCTCATCAATATAGATGTGGATCCCCCAGCCGGTAAAGCCGTGCTGGTACATCCCGATCCATTTGCAGCCTTTTTGACCATCATCAGAAAATACAGGCCTTTTGTACCGGCTAGTGCCGCAGTCTCAGCAACCGCCATCATTGGTGAAGGCACGGTCATTCAGCCTGGCACTTTTATAGGTGAGCACGTAGTGATCGGTCGCAACTGCCTCATACACTCAAATGTAAGCATATACGACCATTGCATTCTGGGAGATAATGTAGTTATACACGCCAACACGGTGATTGGTGCCGATGCCTATTATTTTCAAAAGAAAAACGGTGAATTCCGCAAATTCGAATCATGTGGCCGCGTAATTCTTGGCGATAAAGTAGAAATCGGAGCCCTTTGCTCTATAGATCGTGGAGTCACCGGCGATACAACAATCGACACCGACACAAAGCTCGATAACCACATTCAGGTTGGCCATGACACCTATATCGGAAAACATTGCCTCATTGGCGCTCATTGTGCAATCGCCGGGGTAACCCGTATTGAGGATGATGTCATTCTATGGGGTCGTGTATCGGTCAATAAAGACCTCGTTATCGGGAAAGGAGCCATTGTACTTGCCACCTCAGGCGTTGACAAATCAATTGAAGGAGGCAAAACCTACTTCGGAATCCCCGTCGACGAAAGCCGCAAACGTTGGCGTGAACTGGCTGCCCTTAAGCACTTGCCTGACCTTATCGCTCGCCTGAGCCGCACTGACATCGAAACAGATATACCGCTATAAATTATCAAAACGGGTATCTTAACAATTATAAAAGGGTATCGCCGGTAAGCGTTACCCTTTTCTTTATTGAAACAACAAGCATGCTAAAATCGCACTAACAGGAATACAGTTTTCTGCTTTTCAATTACTCCTGTCCGGGAACTCTTCCGAAATCCTGCGAATTAACTTCTTTACCGGTTTCATCGTAGAAACGCCAAATACCTACCCGCTGGCCTTTAAAAAAACGTCCTTCGTAGTATTTAGCACCGGTTGGATGATAAGCAACCGAAACGCCATGCTCAACTCCTTTCCTGTAGGTGGCCTGACTCCATAATTTACCATCCTCTCGCCATGTAGTCCAGGTACTATCGCGCTTACCTTCAGCCAGAGCACCTTCAAGGTGTTTTTGTCCGTTAGGGTAATACTGGATTTCCCTTGTAAATGAAGTATCTCCTTTATCGATTTGAAATTCTTTCACCACTTTCGGGGTTTTCTCATCGTACCGTTCGGTGATAAGCTGTCTGTTCTGAGGCCGGCACGCCATAATTACCACCATCATCATCAAGGTGGTTGAAATACGCAATTTCATATTTATCAATGATTAGAACTGTGAATTATTATCGATTAAAAATCAATCTCATACTATTCAGCGAATCAATCAGCTTTCCCTTATCATAAGCCAATTGTCCGTTGACGAAAGTCATATCTACGCGATTATGAAAGGTTGTCCCCTCAAAAGGAGACCAGCCACATTTGTAAAGGATATTTTCAGGTGCTACTGTCCAGGAAGAATCCTGATCAACTAAAACCATATCAGCATAAAAACCCTCACGCAGATAACCACGGCGGTCTATTCTGAACAAATCAGCCGGTGTATGACACATCCTGCGAATGACCTCGGTAATTTCAATCTTACCCTGTCGTGCCATCTCAAGCATTGCAACCAGAGAGTGTTGTACCAGTGGGCCACCGGAGGGGGCCTTACTATATGGGAGTGCCTTTTCCGGAAGGGTATGAGGAGCATGATCGGTTGCCACAACATCAAGAAGTCCTCTTCGCAAACCTGAAAGCAGGGCATCACGGTCAGCCGGTTCTTTCACCGCGGGATTCCATTTAATCCTGTTCCCTAACTGGTTATAATCTTCCGAAGAGAACCACAGGTGGTGTACGCACACTTCGGCGGTAATCTTTTTCTCACTCAACGGGGCATCTGAGAAAAGAGCAAGTTCGTCGGCCGTGCTGATATGCAGCAGGTGCAGTTGAGTTCCATATTCCCGGGCCAGTTTTATTGCAAGGGTTGATGATTTAAGGCAGGCTTCACGACTCCTGATCTGAGGATGATGCGTCACCGGAATGTCATCACCAAAACGGTTTCTGGCTTCCTCCATATTCCTCCTGATAGTAGCCTCATCTTCACAATGTACAGCCACAAGACAGGGTGCTCCTGCGAAAATTCCCCGTAATGTATCGGGATTGTCAACCAGCATATTCCCCGTGCTTGCACCCATAAAAACCTTGATACCACAAACTGTCCGCGGGTCGGTACGAAGCACTTCGTCGAGGTTGTCGTTTGAAGCCCCCATGTAAAAGGAATAATTAGCAGCCGAAACTCTGGCCGCCCGCTGATATTTCTCTTCCAGCAATTCCTGAGTCAGTGTTTGTGGCTGCGTATTGGGCATCTCCATGAAAGAGGTGACACCTCCTGCCACTGCTGCCCTTGACTCGGTATAGATTTCACCCTTATGGGTGAGACCAGGTTCCCGGAAATGCACCTGATCGTCAATAACACCAGGTATCAGGAGTTTTCCCCCGCCTTCAATAACGACACTCCCTGCAGGCGGATCGATGGTACCACCCGGAGCTATCCGTACAATGAAAGACCCTTCAGTCAGTAGATCAGCCGTAGAAATCATTCCGTCATTGATCATCCGGGTATTTCGAATCAGATAGTTTTCAAATTTCATGTCAGGAATATTTTTGTAAAGAAAAAGTGCAGCCGGTATTCACTGGACTGCACATGCAAAATTACGATAATCGGGGCGCTAAATCAGAAAATCACACGGCTTTTTTCCTGATACGCTTAAATCTGAGTTTTATCACACCAAGAATGGCCTCTTTAAAAATACCCTTGCTCATTTTTGACTGTCCCAGTGTGCGGTCGGTAAAGATAATCGGTACTTCCATAATATTGAAGCCCAACTTCCATGCTGTGTATTTCATTTCAATCTGAAAAGCATAACCTACGAAGCTGATGGCATCAAGATCGATGGTTCGGAGAACATTAGCCGAATAGCATTTAAATCCTGCCGTCGTATCACGGATAGTCATTCCTGTAATAAACCTTACGTAAGCTGAGGCATAATAAGACATCAACACGCGCCCCATGGGCCAGTTCACAACATTAACACCTGTAATATAGCGGGATCCGATAGCAACATCAGCCCCTTTCTCAGCAACAGCAACCCTAAGTTTAAGAAGGTCTTCGGGATTATGGGAGAAGTCCGCGTCCATTTCAAAAACATAAGGATAGTCTTTCTTCAATGCCCATTTAAAACCATGAATATAAGCAGTTCCCAAACCAAGTTTCCCCTTACGTTCTTCTATGAATAACCGATTTGGAAATTCAGCCATCAAAAGCTTTACGATTGCAGCAGTTCCATCGGGACTGTTATCTTCAATAATCAGTATATCAAAAGGATGGGAAAGAGAAAATACCTTTCTGATAATCTGCTCGATATTCTCCTTTTCATTAAAGGTTGGAATTATAACAATGCTATCGGCCACTTGTGTAGAATTTTATGCAAATGTAAAATAAAAACGGTACGCAAAAGAATCTCATGAGGCTTTGCAGGCAAAGCAACATTCATCTGTCTCATTTCTTCTGAAATCTGTCGAATGCCTCATCAATACAACGCTGAAGTGTGTAAGCAAATTGTTTATCGTGTGGAGGATGAAAAATTGTATTATGCTCTCCCGGTACCTCATGAACCACAACACCATTTTTCGCATAAACACCCCACCCATATGTCTGTGGATCAGTGATATAAAAAGTTGGTTGTTTAGCCTTGAAAAGGTCAATCCTAACATCAGATGGTTTCAGATGATAGCGCTCAACAGCACGATTATTAATTTCATGTACCGGCAAAGCAAAGGACTGTAACTTATTACGATCACCTGTCATGTATACCTCCAGCTCCTTGAGTCTGAATCTAACCCTTTCAAAAAAAAGATTCAGGCTTCTAACTTTCAATCCAATGAGATTCGAGCGATGATCAGATGAATCGGAAACAAATAACTTAAGATTAAAGATAATCTGGTTAAAACGGAACAACAGACTATTGAGATTTCGCTTGAATGCCGGGATATTATCAATTGAAGTGTAAGCAACAGTATCAAACATGCCAACAAAAAAAGTTTTCAATCCCATTTCGTTCAATTGCCTTGCCATCTCATACGCGATAATTCCACCAAGGCTGAAACCTGCCAGGGCAAATGGCCCCATAGGACTCACAGTCCGCATTTCGGAGATGTAATGGGCAGCTATTTCCTCAATCGTTTCGAGAGGTTTTTCTCTCCCGTCAAGCCCCTTTGCCTGCAACGCATACACCGGCTGACCGGCAGAGAAATGCAGAACGAGCGAATTATATAGCAAGACATTAAGACCTGCACCATGAATCAGAAAAACAGGTGGCTTATAGCCCATTGGTCTGATGGTGACCAACGATCGCCACAATGTACTCGTTTCACCCATAGCGACTTTTGCTGAAAGCTCCCTGAGTGTACTGTAATGAAATAAGGTAGCCAGTGGCAACCGGAGGTTAAACTTAAGCTCAATGCGCGCCATGAGACCTACAGCCATCAACGAATCACCACCCAGATCAAAAAAATCATCAGTTACCGAAATATGCTCTATCCTCAGAATCTCTCTCCAAATGTCGAGCATTTTCTTTTCATCAGAATTCAGGGGAGCCTCTTCCTGATGCCGTGGGTTCACCTCGGAAACCTCGGGAGCCGGGAGTGAATTTCTATCAATTTTACCACTGCTGGTGATTGGCAGAACTTCCAGCCAGACATAGACAGAGGGAATCATGTAGTCGGGGAGCTTACCCTTCAAAAAATCTTTGAAAGAAACATCAATCGATTGCTGATGCACTTCAGGCTCCAGATATGCAACCAGCCGCTTGATGGCACCCTGCTCTTCCCGTAAAACTACCACTGCCTGCCGAACAGCCGGATGGGTGGCTAAAAGTGATTCTATTTCTCCAGGCTCTATTCTGAATCCCCGCAATTTTATTTGGTAATCGTTTCGCCCCAGGTATTCCAGCGTCTCATCATTTCGAAATTTCACCATGTCTCCTGTACGATAGAGCCGTGCTCCCGGTGTATGGTCGAACGGGTTGGGAAGAAACATAACATGGTTCAGTTCTGGCCTGTTAAGATAACCAATGGCTACCCCTTCTCCCCCAATAAGCAATTCCCCTGGAACACCCGGTGGTACCGGATTGAGGTATTCGTCGGCAACATAGAGATAATTATTGGCTACAGGCTTCCCGAGTTGAGCAAAAGGACGGGTATCATCAATTTGGTCTATACAGGCAAGAGAACTCCAAATGGTAGTTTCTGTGGGACCATACAGGTTCCATAACCGACGACAGCGCGGCAACAATTGACCTGCCAGTTCGCCAGGTAAAGCCTCCCCGCCACACAAAATAGTTAATTCTGAAGAACCTTGCCAGCCTGCATACAGCATCATACGCCATGTTACAGGTGTAGCCTGCATAAGTGTAATATTTTTCTGCTCAATTAAGTGGCCCAGTAACCTTCCATCACGCTGTTCTTCATCAGAAGCAATTACCACTGTGGCACCACTTATTAGCGGCACGAACAGTTCAAGCGCTGCGATATCAAATGAGACTGTCGTTACAGCAAGAAGTCTGTCGGTGCTATTCACACCAGGTTCGTGCTTTATGCTCCAAAGGAAATTTGTCAATGATGCATGGCTGATCTGAACACCCTTCGGCTTACCGGTAGAACCCGATGTATAGATCAGATAAGCCGGTGCCGACATTTTAATCTCCGGAAAATTGTTATTCTTAGGCAGATGTCTCAAAGCCGGATCATCAACAAGAATTGTTTTAAAATTACCTTCGGGCAACAATTGCTTTGTTGATGCTGAGACCAAAAACAATTCAATTCCAGCATCCCCGATAATGGCTGACAATCGCTCTGTTGGATAACCCGAATCAAGGGGAACATAAAACCCTCCGACTTTCTGTACGGCCAGAAGCGCCAAAGGTAACCACTCATTTCGCTCAACAAAGACGCCTACTGGTTTTCCCTGACTGCATCCAACAGAATAGAGGGCTGTGGCGATCTCCATCATTCTGGAAGCAGCTTCAGCATAGGTCAGGGTTACATTTCCTGCAATAATAGCAGTTACATCTCCAAATTTCTCAGCTATTTCAACAAATAATGCAGGTAATGGTATTCGCGGAAATGACTGTCGGAGATGGGGCCGCCGCAAGGGGTGCCATTCGTCAGTCGGTAACAGGAGCCCCAACTGCCCTATTTTCCGGGTGGAGTTTAAAGCCACTGATTCAGCTATTGTCAGCAAAGCACGACTCATGTGCCTGATTGTAACCTGATCAAATAAAGCACAAGCATATTCAAAAGTGATCCAGACTTCTTGTTCCCGTTCCCTGACAATAAGCGTTAAGTCATATTTTGCCGAATGGCTGGCTGGTTCGATAAATTCGACTGTACATCCCCGCAAACGTAATTCTTCATTATGTGCATTCAGCATATTGAACATCACCTGATACAGAGGAGTAATACTCATTTCAGGATGGAGCTTCATGCTCTTGACGATACGCTCAAAAGGCATTTCCTGCATGGATAATGCCTCAAGCATGGCCTGATTGGTTGCGTCCATCCATAAGGAAAAATCTTCCTTCCCTTCAACATTAATTCTTACCGGTAAGTTGTTAATGGTTGCCCCCATTAATCGTTCAGCACCTGATGCAGTTCTTCCGGCTACAGGAATTCCTATAACGAAATCACGCTGAGAGGTATAACGACTCAGCACAACTGCAAAACAGGACAGGAGAATGGTATTCAGACTGGCACCACGATGAGCAGCAATCTCCTTCAACCGCCTGACCAGTTCCGCCGGGAGGTTAACAGTCACCTCATCACCTTCAAAAGACTGTCGTGCCGGACGAGGTCTGTCGGTTGGCAACCGCAGCACAACGGGTGCTCCGGTTAGCTTCTCCATCCATAGCCCCATCTGCTCAGATGCTGCCCCGGAAGCCAGCCACTGCTGCTGCCAGTGTACATAATCAGTATAACATGGCCTTTCAGGTTCTGCATCAGCCATCTGATCTACAAGCAAGCGATTGTATAATGACCCTATTCCCTCCACAAAAAGGCCTACACTCCGGCTATCAGCAATCAGATGATGGAAGTTAAGCAACAGATACCAGTCATCGGGTGCCAATTGAATCAGACTCACCCTGAAAAGAGGCCAGACAGCAGGATCGAAGGTCAGCCGTTCATTACGCTGAACCCTTAAGGTTACCTCCATAATCTGCCGGCCAGGAGGTAACAAGGCTAAATCGGCAACCGGAATCTGATATTCGAAATCTTTTATAAAATCCAATCCCGGGTTTCCATCAGTGTCTGTGCTGACAAAGGCCCTGAGCATTTGTCGGGCCTCACCAAATCGGTTAAGGGCAAGATTTAGCACACCAGGCTTCAATAATCCATGAATACGGAATGAAAGTGGGATGGAGAAAGCAGCCTCAAGCGTCTCTAGCTGTTCAAGAAACCAAATTCGATGCTGTGATGACGATAAAGGGATTCTGCCTTCCCAATGATAAGGAACGATCACCTGCTCGACAGAGGGTTTCTTCCCGATATGGTCTCTGATCAGTCTTTCCAATCCTGCGAATGTTGGCACTGCAAAGAGATCTCGCAACAGAATCTCCACACCAAAACGCTGTCTGACAAGAGCGAGCAATGTCGCGGCGAGCAAAGAATGCCCACCTCTCAAAAAGAAATTCTCATTAGGTTCGATCGGTACTGAGCCAAGAACACTGCTCCATACTGTAATCAAATCCCGCTGAATTTCATCGTCCGGCTGCCAAACCTTCCCGCTAACCGCACTAATGGCATTGGGAGGAGGCAATTGTGCTTTGTCAACCTTCCCGGACGAGGTCAACGGAACCATATCAATCCGAACCCAAGCTGAAGGCACCATGAAATCGGGCAACTGCCATTCAAGCCAGCTACGCAACTCTTCCTGATCGGCATCCTCGCCAGCCTGGTACCAACAGCATAAGGCTACATCATTATGCATATCTTTAAAAGGAGCGACAATTGCATCGCGCACTCCAGGCCAGTTCCTAATCACTGACTCTATTTCCGAAGGCTCAACCCGAAAGCCTCTGATCTTTATCTGATCGTCAAGCCGACCCAAAAACTCAAGGCTGCCGGTACGGTGAAATTTCACCAGATCGCCGGTCCGGTAGAGCACATTTCCGGGAGCAAACGGCAATCTGATAAACGATCTGTCGGTTAACGCAGGTTGATTCAGATAACACATCGCTACACCCCTTCCGCCTATCAGCAATTCACCAATAGCCCCAGGTGGAACAAGCCGTAAATACCTGTCAACCACATAAACCTGGTCACCCGGAACAGGTGTTCCAATAAACACCGGCTGAAGCCCCACCAATTCAGAAATCTCTGACCATACTGCCACAACAGTTGCCTCGGTCGGTCCATACGTATTAACCAGCCGGGGAGACCCTCCCGGAATTGTCCGCCATCGGACAGTCATTGCAGGCTGCAATGCTTCACCTCCCAAAATCACCAATCTAAGACGTGCAGGTATTCTTAATAAATCAACTTCACTTGATCCGGCCAGATGGTGAAAATAAGCAGTAGGAAGATCCAGCACCGTAATCCCGTATTCATCACACTGCTGCATGAATCGCTGTGGAGAAGAAATCATCTCCTCATCTCTGATAACCAAGGTGGCACCCGAACACCACGTAGTCCATACCTCCTCTACAGAGGCATCGAAGGTGAAGGATGCAAACTGCAACATACGGTCATTTGACGACATTTCGTACTTTACCATAGCTGCCTGAATAAAATTGCTCAGACTACCATGCGAGACTACTACACCTTTCGGGCGGCCCGATGTACCACTTGTGTAAACACAATAGGCAGGCTTTTCCTCTAAAATCGTTTCAAGTGATACAGGTGATGAATCAATGGCTTCATTCAGATCAATGACAGGTACTCCTTCCAGTTCTGGGGGAATGTCCATACTTCCGTCAATCACAACTAACCTGACGGCGGCATCTTTCATGATGAAAACAATCCTTGACGAGGGAAGCTGTGCCGATAAAGGGACTAACATACAGCCGGCATTCATTATGGCCAGCATCGCTGCAACCGAGTCATGATTTCTTCCCGTCAGCAGCGCTACCGCCCCTTTTTCGGGATTGCGCCGTTGAATCGCCATGGACAGACCGTCAGCTCGTTGCCTTAACCAGCTATAAGAATAAATCTTTTCCCCCTCAACAATTGCAATTTCATCAGGATGACTGACAGCCTGCCGGAAAACCATTTCTGTAACAGCAACAAATCGGGGACTCTCAACAGTTTCACCACTCCATTGTTGAAGTTTGGCAGCCGACTGAGCATTTATAAGCTGAACCCGCGATAAAGGGATCGCTGGATCAGTCGTACATTGTCGGAGCATATTGATAAATCCGTCAAGCATGGACTGCATCCATGCCTGATCAAAAAGATCAGCATTGTACTCAGCCATAATGATCATTTTTCCCGGATACTCTTTGATGTATACCGTCAGATCCAGCTTGGATCCGGGATAGGGAAGGTGAATGGCCGTACAATCCGTCTCTCCCAAAGAGAAGGAATCTTTGGCATCACGCTGATGTACAAGCATCACCTGAAATACTGGATTATACGAATTATTCCTGAGTGGGTTCAACCTCCTGAGCAACAGCTCGAAGGGAACATCCTGATGCCCCAGCAACTCAAGCAGATTTTCCCTTACCTGCAATAACCACTCCCCAAAGGTAACACCATCAGGGATGGTAAATCGCACCGGAAGACTCTCGCTGTAAAAGCCTATGACCCCAAAGCTTTCGGCATTATTGCGAGAGGCTGTCATAGTTCCCGTTACAAAATCATCGCTTCCTGTTAGTCCCTGCAACCAGAGACCAAAAGTAGCCATCAACACCATATACGAACTCACGTTATATGCACTGGCCATATCAGAAATTGCTTCCGCCAGTCCAGCTTCAGGATGAAAAAAAATGGATTTCCCGTTGAAGGACTGGAATGCAGGGCGCTGATTCCATGCAGGAAGTTGCAGAAATTGAGGTGCATTACGCAAATACCTTTCCAGATAACGCAATCCGGTGTCGAAGTCGTCATCGTTAAACCGCTTTTGCTGTTCCATCACAAACATTGACCAGCCAGAATTTTCATCTGGCAAATCCGGGGACTGTTGATGAAGCAGGACGTTATAGGCTTCTTCAAGTTCACGGTGAAGGATGCCCAGCGACCATCCATCCATTAACAAGTGATGCGTAATGATGAGCAGCACATGATCATTGGTCGCCATCTTAATTAGTGAAGCCCTGAACAACGGAGGCTGCGATGGATTGAAAGGGATACATGACTCCGAAATGAGGTATTGCGCCAGCGCCTCTTCCTGATTGTTCCTCAGGTCAAGCATCTCTCTGACCAAAGCAAAAGGGACTGTAGAATTGATCTTCTGGTAACCCATTCCTCCGGATTCTCCAAATGATAGTCTCAGGGATTCATGACGATGAATAATCAGTCGGAGTGCCTCTTCAAGAACCCTGTCATCAATAAAACCTCTGATCCGGTATGCAAGCGGGAGATTATAAATCGAAGTTTCCCCACCCATCTGAAAAAGCAGCCAGGGACGTTGCTGCGAAAATGCCAACGGAAATGGTTCGCCCGGTTGAGGTAAACCGACTAAAGGAAGACCATGTTGCTGTGGGCGAGATGAATTCAGATAGTCAGATAAAAGACGTGGTGTTGGGTTGTCAAACAGGGCTTTAACAACCACCTTAACCCCTGTCGATTGGGTGATAAGCGCCCCCAGATGCATTGCACGAAGTGAATCCCCTCCTGTCTTGAAGAAATCATCATCCGGCCCGGCAGGCCAATGCCCCAGAACACTCCGCCACAAAGGTAAAAGCAACTCATTTACCCCCGGCAAAGAAGAACTAACCTCATCTGATTCTTCAATATCTGAAACTAATAATTGTTCTCTGTCAATTTTTCCGTTGATAGTCCGTGGCAGTTTATCCAGCACCAGAAAACGATGAGGTATCATGTAAGCCGGCAAACGGGCTGTAAGCCATTCCTGCAACTGTTCCGCGTTAACGGTATGATCTCCTTCTGTCTCATAATAGCATATAAGCAGGGCATACCCGGATGTATCCCTCTTAAGGATAACGGCAGTTGCCATAACAAATGGCATCGACTCCAGATTCTTCTCTATTTCACTGAGTTCGATGCGATGACCATGAACCTTTACCTGCAAATCGCCACGCCCACGATATAACAAATTCCCATCCGGGCGTTCCTCCGCATAATCGCCAGTCAGATAAAGTCTTTCTCCCGCTTTAAATGGATGGCCAATAAACCGGCTCGCTGTTAATTCAGCCATCCCAAGGTAACCCCTTGCCAGCCCTACTCCACCGATGGCTATTTCGCCTGTCTGCCCAATCTCAACCACATTGTGCATTTCATCAAGCAACAACACCTCATATCCGGGCAATGCTTTGCCGATCGGAACACGGGCTGTTGGTTCATCAACTTCAGAATACCTGTAGAATGTAGCACAGATGGTTGCTTCTGTAGGTCCATAACCATTAATTATTACAGGTTTCGAAGGAAGTTGTGAAAAACGCAAAAGTGTTCCACCAAGTATTGGTTCAACACCTGCCAAAATTCTCTTTAAAGGGACGTGATGTATTGATTGCCGGAGTTCTTTTCCTAATGGAATGAGTACACCGGGTGGAAAATAGCCACTGTTGATCGCCCTTTTGCTGAGAAACTGACAAAACGTATCAGTATCCAAAACACTTTCGGGAGCAGCCAGATGAAGCGTCCCGCCATAACCCAGTACCGAAAAAAACTCCCAAACCGAAACATCAAACACATAAGGGCAAACACTTAAACCGTTGAACGGACCTTCAATCGGAGCTGTCTTTTCAAAAGCATCAAGCATTGCTGCCACAGATCGGTGCTCAACCATTACACCCTTGGGAACACCTGTTGATCCTGAAGTAAACAACACATAAGCTAGCTGTTGAGGCTCAATTTCCGGCAACAGGCCATCAGTAAACTCACCCTGTCCGATTTTCCCTCTTTTTTCAGGACCAATCCATGTAGCGCCATCAACCAGCGGACTGTCCACATCAGAAAGGATGAAACGTGGATTAACCTGTTCAACGATCTGACGGATACGCATGAGGGGTTGATCCGGCGAAACAGGAACCCAGGCACCTCCTGCCATCAATACGGCCATCAGATCAACCACCATCCGGATATTCCGGTTGTGAATCAATACAACCATCTCACCAGCCTGCAGACCTTGAATGACAAACCATCGGCTCAGCACACGACTCTGCTCCATCAAATCGCAATATGTAATCGCTTCATCGCCGGCCACCACAGCCAAACGATCAGGAAACTGCTCAGAACACCGGCTAACCAGAGAGGTTAACGTTTGACCCGCAAACATCTTTGACACTGAAAAGTTAATTTATAATGTTTAAACCTCACAAATTACGTACTAATGTTGCATCTCTCACGCAACAAATCCATCTGGCAGTTTTATCTGTTTGGCTATCACATCTAAAAAATTTAAAAAACCAAGACTAAACAATCCCATCAAAATACCAGAATGATCAAACGCTGTACTAAATTCCAATTAATAGACATCACGATACAATACCGTTACCCGGCTTTCCTCGCTGTCGTTATATTTTTCTTAATATTGCGTTCAAATATATCTAAATAATCGCCTGATGAAACGCATCGCCTTACACTGGCAGATTCTTATTGCCCTCTTTGCCGGAGGTATTTTTGGTTTTTTTATCCCCGACGGAGTCGTTTGGGTAGCATGGATGGGCGATTTATTTCTGCGCCTACTCAGAATGGTCATTATCCCATTGGTGTTCAGCACACTTGTAACAGGAGTTGCAAGTGTTGGAAATGCTGACAATCTGGGAAGGATCGGACTGAAAACAATGTTGTTCTATCTGGCGACAAGCCTGATTGCTATCCTTACGGGCCTTGTACTTGTAAACCTTATAAAACCAGGTGTCGGTGCCGACATTGGATTAGCCGAACGACCAGAAACAATAGGTGTCGTCGGGTATTCATTTCTTGACACCGTATTGGGTATCGTTCCCGACAACATCTTCGCCTCCCTGATGAGAGGCGACATGTTGCCTATCATCTTCTTCGCCATTCTCGCAGGCTTCTTCATCACCCGCCTCGACCAGCATCATTCCAGATCACTCTCGACTGCCTTCAAAGCCTTATCGGAACTCATGATGAAAATCACCATGTTTGTTGTCCGGTTTACCCCTGCCGGTGTATTTGGTATTGTAGCTAAAGTAATCAGCGAACAGGCCGGCGATCAGGATGCCCTTCTGGCTGTCACCGGCCGGCTTGGCCTTTACATGCTGACCGTCCTGATCGGAATCTTCTTCCAGGGGCTCATTACCCTGTCGATTGCCCTGAAAGGGCTGGGTGGCATCAACCCGGCTGAACACATCCGAAACATGTCCGCGGTACTGCTGACCGCCTTCTCCACTTCTTCCAGTAACGCAACCCTGCCGCTGACTATCAGTGAAATTGAAACCAAATCGGGCGTTTCACCTGCCATTAGCGGTTTCACCTTACCGCTGGGCGCTACCATCAATATGAATGGTACTGCCCTCTACGAATGTGTTGCCGTGATGTTCATTGCTCAGGCATACGGAATCGAACTGTCGATTGGGCAACAACTGATCGTGGTGGTAACTGCCTTACTGGCAGCAATAGGCTCTGCCGGAATTCCAATGGCAGGACTGGTAATGATGGCCATCGTGATGTCAGCCGTGGGCCTTCCCCTCGAAGGCATAGGGCTGATTCTTGCTGTTGACCGTATCCTTGATATGTTCCGAACCGCCCTTAACGTTTATGGTGACACCTGTGCTGCCGTCATAATTGCCCGGTCAGAACCTGATGCTGACAAACCAGAGGCGTCAAATTGTGTCATAGGTTAAAACGCATACTGATGTACATAACCAGCCTATCTCTTTATCCCCTGATATTTTCAATTTCTAAATGAAAAGTTTACTCAAACACAAACAATGCTAAAAACATGACAATAAGACGCTTACTATATTTCAACTCTTTTCTCTTACTGGCTATTATGGCCTGTACACCGGCACTGGCTGATAACTGGGATACAGATTACGAAAAGTCGGATGGTATGAAGACTCCCCGTTACGACGCAACCATTGCATTCTGCCGCAAAATGGCCGATGCTTCCCCTCTTATTCACTACTCCTCTTTTGGAATCAGCCCCCAGGGACGGGAATTGCCGCTCCTGATCGCTGATGCACATGGAAACTTTGACCCCGAAAGCGTCCGCAGATCGGGGAACATGGTCATACTAATCAATGCATGTATACATCCCGGTGAACCCGAAGGAAAGGATGCCGGATTATTGCTGCTGCGCAACATCGCATTCAGAAACATTGATCAAAATCTGCTCGATAAGGTTACCATCCTTTTCATCCCCATCTTCAACGTTGACGGACATGAGCGGTTTAGTCCCTACAACCGGATAAACCAGAACGGTCCGGAGGAAATGGGATGGCGAACCACCATGCAAAACCTCAACCTGAACCGCGACTTCATGAAAGCTGATGCACCTGAGATGCAGGCCTGGCTGAAACTCTTTAACGCCTGGCTTCCCGATTTCTTTATCGATACACATACTACCGATGGTGCCGACTACGAATATGTCGTCACCTATGCCCTGGAAGACCGTGGCAATATTGACCCGGCTATCGGAGAATGGCTGGCAACAGGTTTTACTCCTGAATTTGAGCAAAAAATGGAAAAAGCAGGCTTCCCTGTGTTTCCTTATGTTAGCTTCAAACAATGGCACAACCCGCGCAGCGGGCTTATCAGCCGCCCTGCCCCACCTATGTTATCGCAGGGATATGTTGCAGTACATAACCGACCAGGTATGCTGATCGAGACACACATGCTCAAACCATATAAACCACGTGTAGAATCAACCCTTGAGGTAATGCGGATCGCTCTCAGTATAATCAACCGTGAGGCGGGTAATCTGAAACTGATGTATGCTCAGGCCGATGAATCTACTACAAACGCCGCAACCCGCGGACAAAAAATAGCCGTGAAATTCGATGTATCAAAATCCGATAGTCTGATGGTTGATTTCAGGGGTATTGGCTACCATAGTATAAAAAGCGATCTCACAGGTGGCGAATGGTTTATCTATGGTAATAAACCCGAAAAATTCGTTCTCCCTTTCTTCAACAAACCGGTAGTCACCACCTGGGTCGACCTGCCTCAGGCCTACATCATCCCTGCCGAATTCGCTGAAGTCATTAAGCGGGTGAAGCTGCATGGCATCGAAGTGAATACCCTGCTAAAGGAACTAACCATCGAGGTAAGCACTTACCACTTCACCGATATAAGCTTCCGCCCCTCCTCCAACGAAGGTCGCCAGATGCCGTCCTTCAAAACTGAACCAATCAAACGAACCATGGTTTTCCCCGCCGGATCGGCTGTTGTATTCACCCACCAGCGGTCAGCAAGGGTCATCGCCCACCTGCTCGAACCCGATGCTCAGGATTCGTTTATGTCGTGGGGTTTCTTCAACATCTTTTTTGAACAGAAGGAATACTCCGAAACCTATGTCATGGAAAAAATGGCCCGTAACATGATGCGTGTGGACACTTCCTTACGTTCACGATTCGAAGACTTTATGACTCAGAATCCAAATCTGAAGGACAACCAATGGGAACAACTCAACTGGTTCTACCGCCAAACACCATTCTACGATGAGCGACACAATGTTTACCCTATTGGACGACTCACAGTCATTCCCGCCGAACTACAACAAGCCCTCTAACCCGTCAATTCTGGCGGACTATTCGCTGAATACCTGATAATAATAACCCAAAGGAGAAAAAAAATTATTGAAGGAGGAGTTTCCCGGTATAACGTTGTTGGTCTGTCGTTACAAAAACCAGCAGGAAGCCCCTGGACCACTGTCCGGTTTGAATTGTCTGCCCCGGTACTACTTTATCCGCTTTGAACATCGTGGTTCCGTTGGGCAGCATTACCTGCAGGGACGCTGTTTTGCCGGCATTCTCAGGCCAACTGACCATGACACTGTTCTTTGCAGGATTGGGTGACAGACTAAGAAAAGCCTGCATCTCATACTCAGGCACACCTGTACAATCCACAACCTCCACGGTTACCTGATCTGTTGCAGTTTGTCCTTCTGAGCTGGCAACCACTGTATAAATGGTGCTTACTACAGGCGTTACAGTTGGATTTTGTAACGTTGAAGTAAATCCGACAGGAACAGAAGTCCATACATAGGTCACTACACCGGGAGCACCTGTCGGAGTAACCGTCAGATCGGCCGATAAACCAAGACAGATCAAAGAAGGCCCCTGGGCAGTGACAGAAAAAGTCTGGGCTGCCTCCTGAACAGTAAGTGTAGACGTTTTGGTTACCGATTTGTTAAGCGTAAACGCCCCGTAAAAAGTTACATCACCGGTTCCAGCGGCAGGGGCAATCCAACCAAAAGACCAGACAGCAGGATTGGCGCTGGTGGATGATGTCTGGGTAATGTATTTTCCACTCCCGGTAAGCTTGCTGCCTGTCCCTGCAACAAGCGTTCCAAGCAGATTACCTGAAGGATTCTGTGGTGAAACCTCGATCCCCTTTTTACCTGAACCGGTCAGGGTTACGGTAACCGTATAGGTGTTTCCGGGTACATATCCTTCAACAGGAATATCTGAAGTAATCCACCCCGTCACAGGAGTCGTTGCTCCACCATGACATTGAACACAGTCTTTGCCATCTCCCGGAGAGCCGGTATACCCTGCCGGAGCACCTCCCGGGTAATCAGCATTGTCGCCACTATAGGCCGAAAAAAGCCAGAGCCCGGCCATTAGGATAAGAAAAGCAAAAAGAACACGGTTGTGGACTAATCTTGTAATCTTCATCTTAAGATGTTTTAATTTTCAGACCGCCTGCCTCTGCAACCTGTCGGTCAGCATTGCAGAACAATAATCCGGCGAATATATGTAAAAAACAACATACAACACAAGAATCAATAAACAACCCGTCCAGTACCAATGAAATCTCGCGCTAAGACAAGTAGCGGGTATAGTTCCTTTAATCCGGCAGATGAGATAATAACGGCACAGAAGACTACTTTTCCCTCAGAATCCGCTGCATCGTTTTCAACAACTGCTCACCCGTTCCAATCTGGTAACCAGAAGTGTAGTAAACTACATCACCTCCTGCTGTAATCACGATGAAAGCAGGGAGTGCGGTTTCGGACTTAAGACCTGTTGCCTTCGAAAATGACTTTGCAAGCTGCCATCCGTCATCGGTGCTCACAACTGTCTCTTTGGGCAAACGACCTGCAAGTTTCTTCCCGGTCGCTATGTCGGTTGCAAAAACTTGCATCCGTATACCTGCCTTTTCAAATGATTCCTTCACAGGCTCCATGTCAACAAGGAAATGTCGCCCGGGTTCTGTTTCCGGATCAATCCACCCGACAATGGTTGTAGCAGAGAGTTTCAGCGGGGTTTCAGCCCATCGGGCAATCACCTTCAAAGAGGCCTGTTCATGGCGTACCAAAAGGTCAATCTTTTTATTTTCCCCTTTGGCAAGGCTAAAGAATTCCTGTCTTATCAATACGGTGCCATCACTCAGCCTGTTGCCGGTAAGCAACCTATAGTAACCCGGATCAAGTTCTATCTCTCCGGGAAACTGACTGATGGGCTTCATCTCCTCAAATTCCAGCGTTTTCATGGCTGTACCATCGAAACGGGCCAGACTGAAATGAATGTAATAAAGTGGTTCCGGCGATTCCTTCGGATCATATACAAGCCTGACCCGGCCCTTCTCTGCTACAAACGTCTGTGATTCTCCGGTGGCAAAGGAAACATTGACCCACCCGTCCTTATAATATTGCGGCATTTTAGTAGCTGGTTCAAGCCGGGCTGCAATACCCAGCGCCCTGCAAGCGGCTACAAAGAACAGATCGCGATTGGATGGATCAGAACGTCTCAACCCAAATACTCCAACTGGCGATATCTGAATACGGTAATAATTATTGACGCTGTCGATCACAATTTTTTCTTTAATCCAGGCAATAATGGCACCCGCTGAAGCTGCATCATCCCTGCTCCTGAGCGAAGCCAGGCTATCGGCTAATAACGACCTGTAAGGGGTCAGCATCTCCAGATCAATTCGCGGATTAAGCACATATAGCCGCCGATGATCATCAGGAGTCAATGTGCCGCCATTGGCCAGATAACGGTTGAGATGGTCGGTCAGGGTCGCCTCAGGGGTATCGTGCAGATCCTTCTCGGCAATGGTCTCTGTAAGTATCAGGGCAAGTTCCCTGTTTGCCGGGGCTGCCTTTTCGAAGAATGACTTAATAGCTGGCCAGTTACCCCGGCTTCTTTGCAGAACAGACCAGAACCTGTCGGCATCGAGTGCCAGTGATGCCGCTAACGCTCTGGCTTCATCTTTGTTAATAAAGGTAGAGATATAGGCATTACGAATAGAATCCTCAACCGCCAGTCTTCTTTCGTTCTCTTTCTGCCCGGATTCCGACACCTTGGCGGGTTCCCTGACAATCGGTGGAATGTTGTCGGATTCATACACGAATGCATCACCCTGCATGCGGGAAAGCTGTAGAATTAACGTATCAGTGGTTTCAACAGTCAGACGGCTCAGGTTAAAATTTCCTTTAGTATCGCATGCCCAGACCTGAATATCGCCAAGTCCTGTCTCAAAAAGGGCTATCCCGTTTTCATCGGTCGTAGCGCGATGGAGTGTATAGAACTCGGCATAATTGTACAGCCCGAAGTCAACGGTAGCACCGGGAAGTTGCTTTCCATCGCTGCCGGTCACCTTCACTGCAATCTGCCGGGTGGGGGCATAATTCCCAAGGAGGTTGAGGCGCGCAAATTTATCGTATGATTTCAGTACCTTTTCAGTCCCCTGATAACGACCAAATGCATTGGTATGAACCATCATCGTGCGTAAGGCCGGTCCGGCAAACCAACCCTGATTCAGGTCGGGTGCAGGTTCACAGGCTCCCAGAAATTGCCATTTCCCGTCAATCCATACCTCTACCCATGCATGATTATCGTCAACATGCGCCCAGCGGGGCGTATAGACCTGCCTTGCAGGAATCCCAACCGCACGTAGCGCAGTAGCAGTGAAAGTAGACTCCTCTCCGCAACGTCCATAAGCTGTGCAGATAGCGCCCAGCGGCGAGATGGTGCGGCTGTCGGTTCCCTGGTAGTTGATCTTCTCATGACACCAGTGATTAACTTCAAGGGCAGCATCTTTCATCGTCAGGTTTTTTACCCGTGGTATCAGTTCACGAAAAAAAACTGCCCGCGCTGAATCCAGATTCTCATTATTTACTCTGTAAGGGAGCACGAAGTGACGGAACACATCTTCCGGCACTGTCTTTCCCCATGAAAATGTATCACGGGCAGCGAAAGCCAACCTGACATTTCGCAAGAAAAAAAAGCCATCATAATCGGCCATGTCATTAAGCGGCATGTATGCAAAGAGGAACATCATCGCTTCACGTTCTTCGGTAGTCATATCCTGATTCATCACCCCGAAAAGTTTTCCCTGACGGGCACCTGTAAGCTTCCGGGCAGCCTCAAAGTCAGTTTCTACCTGCTGGCGATAGGTCGTGTCGGTAATAAAATGGATTTCATGTTTACTGCAGCCGGCAAGCAGCATCACAGCAAGCAAAAACGAGAAGAGTCGTTGATTCATGGCAGTTTGGTTAAAGCAGATACACATTGGTGATCTTTGGATTCGCACAAAAATAGAGAAAGTTATTTGAATCATACAAGGGCATCTCGCTCCATATAACGCAACTTCCTGAAATTAACGACATGAAGATCTCTCATTTCTCATTTCTGGCGACCGATTATTGTCAGCACCAAAGCCGAAGGAAATTTCAGCTTTAGGTGTCAAAGCCATAGTTATTACAATTGGCTCCTTTCAGAAATAATACTTATTAAAGATTCACACCGAACATACCCTTAACTTACTGTATTTCCGTTAAAAAGATATGTAAAAAAAGGCTCCGCTCCCTCTTTGACATATCTTTGGCCTAACTTTGGTCTCTTTTTTGCTTGATTATCAGCCTGTTTTGAATTTAATGTCTGGCTACTTAATCTCCATTGAACGAAAATTCTTACAAATTGCAATTTCCCCGATTTCATTGAACGAAGTTTGAACGAAAGTACAAAAACAATCACTGATGGTGGAAATCACTAAATTTTCACTTAACGATATAAGTCATTGTTAAATTGATATTTACGCCTAATGTTTAAAAGTTGATCACCTTATTGGATTTAAATTTTTGATGAGAATCAATTTAATCATTGAACAGTTTGAACAGTTTTTTGACTTAGGCATAAGTATTGTAAGGAGCCGCGGATTTTATTATCGCCCGGAATTTATGTCTGGGCTTTAATTTATGATCTAATTCTGTACGCCAATCCCTGACCGTAAGTCCGGAACGCTGAACGCAAAACAGGTCTCCACCCAAACAGTTCTTTCAATAATGGATGAGAATTCCCATAATAAACGTCATCTTAGAAGATAAGTAACTAACGCTTTTGCTTCGACAACCAGCCTCTTAATTCCTTACCTTTGCCACCTGTTTTTATAAGCTATAAATACCATGGAAACTGATACCAAGAAGAAATTCAGCCGTTACACCATTACATCGGCTTTACCTTATGCCAATGGCCCCATTCACATCGGTCATCTTGCAGGGGTTTATATACCTGCCGACATCTATGCCCGCTACCTCCGCTCGAAGGGAGAAGAGGTACTGTTTATCGGAGGCAGCGACGAACATGGGGTGCCCATCACGATCAAGGCCCGAAAGGAAGGAATCACGCCCCAACAGGTTGTCGACAAGTATCATGGCATCATCAAGAAGTCGTTCGAAGAGCTTGGTATCTCATTCGATGTGTATTCCCGCACCTCGGCCCCCATTCATCATAAAACAGCATCTGAGTTTTTTCGTAAGATGTACGATCAGGGCGATTTTATCGAACAAACCACCCAACAATACTATGATGAGGAAGCAAAGCAGTTCCTCGCTGACCGATACATCACCGGCACTTGTCCTCATTGCGGGTACGAGAAGGCCTATGGCGACCAGTGCGAGAAGTGTGGTACGACGCTGAATGCCACCGACCTTATAAACCCCCGTTCTGCCCTCAGCGGAAACCAGCCTTTGTTGGTCGACACTGCCCACTACTTCCTGCCACTCGACAGTTATGAAGGATGGCTCAGGCAATGGATACTGGAGGGTCACAAAGACGACTGGAAAACCAATGTCTATGGCCAGTGCAAGTCGTGGCTTGATCAGGGCTTACAGCCAAGGGCCGTCACACGTGACCTCGACTGGGGTGTAAAGGTGCCTGTTGAAGGATCTGAAGGAAAAGTACTTTACGTATGGTTTGATGCCCCCATCGGGTATATATCCGCTACCCGTGAATGGGCCGAGGCAAAAGGAGTCGACTGGAAACCCTGGTGGAAATCGACAGACAGTCGGCTGGTACACTTCATCGGCAAAGACAACATCGTATTTCACTGCATCATCTTTCCGGCCATGCTGAAAGGCGAAGGAAGCTATATCCTGCCCGATAATGTGCCGGCCAACGAATTTCTGAATCTTGAAGGAGACAAGATCAGCACTTCGCGCAACTGGGCAGTATGGCTTCATGAATACCTTGTAGATTTCCCCGGCAAACAGGATGTGTTACGGTATGTACTCTGCGCCAATGCCCCGGAGACCAAGGATAACGACTTTACCTGGAAAGATTTCCAGACACGCAACAACAGCGAACTGCTGGCCATCTTCGGCAACTTCGTCAACCGAACAGTCGTTCTCACACATAAATACTTTGAAGGAATTGTTCCGGTAATTAGCGGGCTCAACGATGCCGACCGCGAAACACTTAAGCAATTGGCCGAATTCCCATCAAAAATTGCTGCCAGCATCGAAGCTTTCCGATTCCGTGAAGCTCTGGGTGAAATGATGAACCTGGCCCGCCTTGGAAATAAGTATCTCACCGATAACGAGCCATGGAAGGTCTTCAAGACCGATCCCGATAGAGTACAGACTGTGCTGAATGTCTCGCTTCAGATTTGCGCCAATCTGGCCATCGTCTGCGAACCATTCCTGCCATTCACTGCTTCGAAGCTTAACAACATTCTGAACCTCGGCAGTTCAACATGGAAAGAAGCCGGACAAACTAACCTGCTGGTGGCAGGTCATCAGTTGAATGCTGCCGAATTCTTATATGAAAAGATTGAAGATGACGCAATACAGCTTCAGCTCGATAAGCTCGAAGCCTCCCGTAAGGCCAATCTTGTTGCTGCTGCCACGGTAAATCCCGCTAAATCCAACATCGATTACGACGATTTCGCCAAACTCGACATCCGGGTTGGAACCATCATTGAGGCCGAAAAAGTAGCCAAAACCAAGAAACTACTGAAGTTGAAAGTTGATACAGGGATTGATCAGCGTACCGTAGTCTCAGGCATTGCCGAACATTATGCCCCGGAAGCTATCATCGGGCAACAGGTGGTTATGCTGGTTAACCTGGCCCCGAAAAACCTGAAAGGAATCGAAAGTCAGGGAATGATCCTGATGGCCGAAGATGCCCTCGGTCGTCTTTGTTTCGTGAAGCCTGCAGAGGCTTTCGGAAATGGCAGTGAGGTGAAATAATTCAAAGATAAATGATTGTTCTTTGAGTTATAATTATCATTGTCTGGTTTAAAATCTGCTTTTGTAGGAGATTCGTCCCTCTATTTCATCGCGTTCGGAACGACTGGCTTGTACACCGGATGCATGATGCTGCAATAGTTCTTTTGTTGGCGCTTATAGCTGAACGAATCCCCTGCCTTCTCTACAACAGAAAGAACACGGCCTTTCCTTTCCCTGTTATAGAGAAAAGAAAGACCGTGTAAAAACAATGAAGACAGGCTGTTAAAACTATTGGATAGTTCTAAAACGTATAGTCGAGTGCCTCGCCTCCCACTGTACCACTTACATGACCACCTGTCCCACCTGAATTGAGGATTATGGTGATCTGGATATTGATGGTCTGATCATAACCCGGACCGGTTACCCGAACACCACCACCAAACTGCATGCTCGATGCAGTACCGAATGAACCGCCATAACCGAGAGTAAAAGTCCCTGTCAGTGAAAGGTATGGAGCCCCATTCATTGTGAAGGTTTGATCATTGCACTTGAACGCGTAATCATTGATGGTCTCGGTGAGTCCAAGCAACAATGTGCCACTTTGTACGACACCAGATTCGTCATCATAATTCATCGTGCCGGTAACACTTCCCAGAACATGGATGGTGCCGCCTATCGGACCAGCCACTGTATTATCAACCTCAATATTAATCGGCACTGATGATTTCGCCGAACTTGCATTGGGATTCCATGTCATCCCGGCTTTAAAAATCTCGTTGATCAAAACCTTGTTGTCAAGTGTGACTGTCGCTTCCTCCTCCTTATCCTTACTACACCCGGAGAGCACAACCATTCCAACGGCACAAAACAATACGAATAACTTTTTCATTTTCTGATTGTCAGTGATTAGAGTGCTGACGCCGCACTTTTTGGTCAAATAATCAGACAAGTTCGATAAGCAATAGGTTTGATGTACGAAATAGACCAAAACATTCTGTAACGAGTGATAATATACAAAAGTCAGGGTGGAAACGACATCCCGGCAACCAATTGAGACAGCCTGTCTTGCCACTCATCAATTCCTATGATCAGACCGTAGCCAATGACAAATGTATGGCAATTTGAATCAAAATGGATTCACCACGTAAGAAAAATTCATGCAATTCACATTACAAACAGAGATATCATACAGTACATTCAGTTCCAATATAATTAAAGATACTTTGGAGGTCTCCAATACCATGTTTAATCATTCCATTTCTTTCACTTTTCGGATATGTAATCAACCGAGCTTCTCGCCTCTTTTACTTTCCCAATCCATTCCGCAAGTTTCTGGTGCTCGGGATGAGTTTGGTACTTAACCATTTCATCATAATTGTCGAATGAAATATCCAGGACGGCATCGAAATTGGCATATTCCGATGTCTCCTGGTTCACTCCTACTTCCATGTCCCTGATACCCGGGAAAAAACTCCCCAGAGCCTCAAGCCTCTCTTTTATCAACCGGGCATTTTCACTTTTCGTATTCCCTTCGGCAAAATCTTTTAATTTCCACATCACCAAATGGCGTAACATAATGTTTGGTATTAGTTTAACAATAAAGTTATAAACATCCTCTGGTCTCCATTTCCTCTGATGCAATAAGGCCCGTCATCGTTTACCATCTGTTGGTTTTATAAAACATCACAATACTATTGATTGGTTCGTTTAATGATCCGGGCAAAACATTTTTCTACCAGCATCCTGCTATTGGCTGAGCCATGCGACGGTATAAACCATGAACAACCTGTTGCCAGCAGCTTACCCCAACTTTCGATTAATTGTTTATGGTCTTCCAGAAAGGGGGGATAAACCGACCAGGGGAATACTCCCACCATGGCATCTCCCACGAGTGCAATTTCATCGTCAATAATTACACTCAACGACCCGGGTGAATGCCCTGGTGTATGAAGAATATAGGCATTAAAACCGAAATCCTGCAAATCAAGCCGATCGGCAACCAACAGATCCGGCTCACAAGGTTCACAGGCAATTATGGAAGAAAACATGGGGCCAAAGAACCTGACAATCATTCGTGTAAAGGCATTGGAGCCTTCGGGTATCAACATTTTACCACTACTCAGAAGATCGGCCTCTGCTTTGTGTACAATCACTTTGGCTCCATATAGCTCCATAATCTGCCGGGCATTGTTGGCATGGTCAAAATGGGAATGAGTCAGTATTAAATAGTCAATATGACATATCCCCTTTCTGTTTAACCTGTTTCTCAGCCCGGGCCACATAAACTTCGGGCTGGTATCAATCAGAATATCGGCTCTGCCGTTTGACAACAGAAAAACATTACTCCGGCCACCCAGTATCCTTAGAAGTTGGTATCCGCTATGGGTACTCCAGGTTTTCATGTTACATTTTTGTGATTTGTTACATTTCGTCGGGTGAAAGAAACAAGCGTTTTCGATCACCCGATTTTGATTCCAAATAAACAGCTTTCAGTTGAATTGCACAAATTGCCGGCGTTAGGTTCCGCTTCCGGGCGCAGACAATCAGGTGTGTTACCTGGCAGATGATTCTGTCATCTGACTTCATTGGATAATCTTCTAAAAATATGACGGTTGAATGAGGCCAGATCAGCGGCAGCAAGCAAGACCCCTGTTTCCCGGGATGACGTATCTGGTATCATTAAAAGGCATAACAAAAGCAACAATTCGATGGTACCGGGTGTAATCATTTCTTATCAACGAAGATAATCAATCACAGACACATATCTGTAAAAAGGGTTGTAATCAATATAATCTCTCAGCAAGGCATGGTGACCGTTTCCGTAAATTATAAGAATCCTGTCGCCTTCGTGGATTTTTATACGCATCAGGTTTCTGATAATCCGAAGATTCCTGTTATACCATTGGGCGGTTATCCAATCGACACCGCTGTATTGTTTCCCATCCCCTTCAAAAAGAAAGTTTGAAAGGAAATAGTTCGACTGCATCTTTTTCAGCGCGGCGGCTGAGTTTGTCTCTATATAAAAGTCAACCAGATTCATGGCATGAATATTCTCGTTCAAAGCAATAAGCTGTTGATCACAGTATATGCATCTGTTGGAATCCAGATACCTTTCATAGGCTGAAAAAAAGGCCTCTTTGTCCATAAATCGTTCATAATCGCCCCACGTATCAATACAACAGACGCGTTCAATGCCTGATTCTTTTGCCAGCCTAAACCCAACCTGATACTGTTCGCCAACCGGAAGATCAAAACTACCCTTGCAATAGGCGGTGTATAATGAATCCATCCTGGCCTGCATTTCCACAGGACATTCAACAGCGATGATGGTTGGCTTAAATTTCTTCAGCTTTTCAATTAACTCCTGAATCTCCTCCTGCCGTTGCGGCGACAGCATATCAACCTGTTTATCCTTCTCAGTCTTAATCCGGTCAAGATTGGGGTAAGAGAAATGAAACGTCCCGAGTATGGTAACAGGTATCTCCTGATAACTGACATTTAAGTCTTTAATAGCTTGTGCTTCGCTACACAGACACATAAAAAGGAAAAAGACAACACACTGCAATTTCTTCATAGTACGACTGATTTTGGATACAGTAGTTATATCCCTGAAAGAAAGTAAAATCCCAACGAATAATACTACACAAGAGACGATAAACGATCAGGAAAGGTTACCGCCATTTATTACAGGATATGCGCAAAGCTATTTCCTTCTGGCACATTCAGTTCATCCGCAGACCATTTAACCGAATCCGTCATTAGCCGATCCCGAATCAACAACCTAAAACCATCACATACCTTTTTAAGCACTCCACTATCCTGTAAACCATCCCCTCCGTTTCATGGCCAATGAGCGTCATAGAATCCTTGAATTACCATCTGTGATCATGTATCCACTCATCAAGAAGTCAGGCGTGACCCTCTTTTATTCTGTTTTCAGCATCAGCCCTGCCACGGAAATGATTATAACTGCCCAGGCAAGCCGCTTTATACAGATATTCAACTATAATTCAATTACTTAACACCACCTGTTCGAACAGGCATTGCCTCCTCATCGCTCCTTCCATTTCTGAAATGCCATCGCAAACCACTTCCTGCGTCCAACAACATGCAAAACCATAAAAACGATGAGCAGCAGGGTGAGTTTATCGCGAATCTCGATGAAAATCATCCGTTCGATACCTTTACCTGCCGTCAACAGATCAATGGCCCACGGAACAAATCCCGTAACAGCCACAAGCAGGAATAGCAGCGTCAGGATGAGTACACTTGCATTCTTTCTGAACAGATGTCTGGAAAGAACACCTTTGTACCACTTCCAGTGTGTGTATACGTGGTAAATCATCAGCAATGAAAAGGCCACGATTGCAACCTTATGGGCCACTGACCAATCATAATAATTCATTCCCCAGATCATTTTACCCGAATCCAACGCCCTGATTTGCTCATAAACGACCTGTTGAGGCTTATCTTCGCCACGAATACCTTCAGCAGATCCTCCCATGTGGAATCCCAATTGGAGAATCAGGCCCGAAAGCACTGCTAACAGGCCAGCTAAAAGGACGAGGTTATTGACAATAAAATGACGAAGCATCACCAACTGTCGGGCCGGGGGCTGCTGTTCAGCCCTGTCATTGACTGTGAAGGCACCATTCACACAGCTCTCTACACACATCAGGCAACCGCTGCAAAATGAAGGATTAATCATCAGGGCATGCATATGCCAGGGCAGGTCAATCTTTCCGATAACACCAACAGGGCAGCGGGTCAACAAAGGATACTACACTATGCCAGTGTCCTAATGGATAGCCCATGAAGGATTCTTTGTCCGGAAAATGGATAATATTATCAAAGCAAGGAGCTCAATTAGCTGCCCCTTGCTTCTAAGCAGGCTTTATTTCTGTAGTTCTTCAGAAATTGGATCCTGAGATTTCAAAACAGCTTTTAGCAAATTGTCAAACCCCGCCTTAACCAATTTATCATCAAAAAACTCACTCAAGCGGCCTTCATCGCAGACACCGCAAAGGTTTTCGTTAACCGGAATTTGAGCAATCAGTGGAATTCCTGTCGAATCTGATAATAAATTTCCCCCTCCCTTACCAAAAAGAAAGTATTTTTCATCAGGATGCTTTGATGGAGTAAACCAAGCCATGTTCTCTACAATGCCAAATACTGGAATTCCAACATCGTCACTATGAAACATCGCTATTGCTTTTCGTACATCATCAAGTGCCATACTCTGAGGTGTCGTTACGATAACAGCCCCATTAATTTCGTACTGTTGTAATAAGGTTATATGAATATCGCCGGTTCCCGGAGGGGTATCAAAAATAAGATAATCCAGTTCACCCCAGTTTGTTTCGTTTACTAATTGTTTTAATCCATTAGAGGCCATAGGTCCACGCCAAAGCATAGCCTGGGATGGGTCTATCATAAAACCAATAGACATTATTTTAATTCCAAACTTAATAAATGGCTCAATAAGAGAATTTCCATTCTTTTCAGAAACAGATGGACGTTGGTTGTGCAAATCAAAAAGAGTAGGGATGGATGGACCATAGATATCAGCATCCATTAAACCAACAGAAAAGCCCTCCATTGCAAGGGATAAGGCTAAGCCTGCTGCAACAGTTGATTTACCTACTCCACCTTTGCCGGAAGCTACGATGACAATATTTTTAATGTTTGTGAGCCTGGTTTTTTCAATTGTGTTCATCTAATTTAGTTTTAATAAAAAATATTTTTAAGGTTGTATTCTGCTTTGCAGTATAGGAAACGCAGAATTTCATTACAATACCATGAATGCATGGTTCCAAATATTTATAATAATATCATTGTTTTGCCACATGACTACCTCGCTAATAATAGCCTTCCTGGCTTTAGTGAACAATTATTCTCCAATGGGTGAAGTATAAGCCCGATAACAACAAGTGTTTAAGGATGCATGATTGTGGTACAGGGGTACCGACATCATCACCCTTATGAAGGTTATCGCAAAAAACATGACTCAATTGTTCTGAATGTTCTTCTCCGAATATTCCCGTTGAATGTTTGCGAAGGAAAGCGGAATTATATTTTAATAGCCGAGCCATCATTTTTTAAACATTTAACTGACGGATGTAGAATGTATTAGATTGGTAACAAACCTTTTTTATGAGTTTATCTCTTATTAAAGAATTTAAAACATGAATATCTGCCTTGTCTTTAAATAGGAGTTCCATCATAGTATCTTCCCTGATGGGGTGAACAGCACAAATATTCAGGATATCCTCAATGACATTACCGGTAAAACCGGTATCCGTTCCCTCAAAACCAAGCAATAATTCAATATTTAGGCCTTTATTTGAAAATATCTGAAATGCTTCGTTTATTGCCGGTTCTGCAGGCACTTTAATTCCTGAAATAGCGGGTGGTCGTGTGGGAATAGACAAATATGCCAATGAAGGGCTGATTTGTTTAACTAAATCAGATGTTTGATTTAAAATTTCCGGATTATCATTAATCCCTTTTACAAGCATTGTTTCGGTAACCAACTTGCCTCTGTATTCGGAAGCGAATTGAAGTAAGCCTTCTACATGTCGGTTAAAACTAAGGTCGGCTATTGGTTTATTAATTAATTTCCATGTTTGCTCGCTATTAGCATCGACTTTTATTGAGACCCAATCAGCAAGTTGCAGTTCATTTCTGACATCTGTTTCTCTCAATAAAGTACCATTAGTAATCACAGCAATCGGAATATTGATTGCTTTTAATTTTTCAATTGACTTACCCAGATTAATATCCAGGGTGGGCTCACCATTGGCCACAAAAGTTAAATAGTCAGGCATATCTTTTTCCAGAATGCTTTTAAGATGCCTTTGAACCTCATCAAAAATAATATCCGGGTTGTAAAATTTGCCGCGTGTTATTCTGAACTCCTTTGTAATACCCACCTGGCAGTATACACAGGAATAAGAACATACTTTTCCGGATGAGATATTGTTAATTCCCAAACTTTTCCCAAGCCGGCGCGAAGGTACTGGTCCAAAACTTATCATTTTTCAAAATTTTTATTTTATATCAGATTAAATAACATCCTCCACCGGGGAGGTGGTCACTTATCACGCAATTAATTCATTGATTCAGTAAAAATGCATGATTTATCACGCATCATGCCTATTGCATCGGATGCACGCATGTCGACACAAACACCATAGCCAACACATTCATCAGTATTTGATTTTGGCAAAGCCATTTCAAAAATTAATTCTGGTTAAAAATAATATCGAAAATTCTATAAATCTCTTTACTTATTTCTGAATCGGGCAGGTACTCGATAATACTTTTGCATCGCACCATGGCATGAACTACCGGCTCATAAAAAATAAGCTTCCCAACAACAGGAATGTTTTGTTGATTGCACCAGGTCTCTATACTGGCTGTAACATCCTTGTTTAAGTCGTATTTATTAATTACTACAAATGCCTTTATATTAAAATTAGCTACCAATTCCAGCAAACGTTTCATATCATGAAACCCGGAGTTGGAAGGCTCTGTAACAACAACTACTCTATTTGCACCAGTTACCGATGAAATTACAGGACAACCTGTCCCCGGCGGGCCGTCGATAACGATGGCTTCACAACCTGTTTCCTTTGCTACCCTGCGGGCTTGTTCGCGTACAACATTTACCAGTTTACCCGAGTTTTCTTCACCTGGGGCAAGCCGGGCATGTATCAATTTCCCATTTCTATAATTACCGACATACCATCGACTTTTGTCGTTTTCAACCATTGTGATAGATTGTGATGCACATACCCTTGCACATAGCTTACAACCATCACAGGATGTTTCGGAAATAACAACTTTTCCTTTGACAAAAGCCATGGCATCGAAGCGGCAATAGTTGACACACAATCCGCAATTGGTACATGTGCTAAAATTTATTACTGCTTTCTGACCTGTTACGAACTTCTCCTCAATATAATCTTCGGGTTGCAATATTAAGTGCAGATTAGCTGTATCTACATCGCAATCTGCAACCACCATGTTTTTATTTATAGTAGCAAATGCGGCGCTCAGGCATGTTTTTCCTGTTCCGCCCTTCCCGCTCAAAACGGCTATTTCAGTCATTGTCTTAACTATTGTGTTTTACTATTTCGTAATCGGTCATATTATTAAAATGCCATTTGGTCGGGAGTATTCACACCAAATATCTTATTCATAATAAATAGCATTTCTTAATTACCACAGCTTTAATCTTTTGCAAAAAACCATTTGTGTTGCGTTTGAAAAACCATTAATAAGATTGTCAATTGCACCAGATGAATCAGTTGAATATGTGACCCGAATAACACCATTATCACCAGCTATTATTATGTTTGAGCAGAAAGAAAATGTAGAATCAAAGAAAGTATGTCGGTTTGAAGTAATGAAAAGTGAGTGAAATTATCGTGAGGCTTGGTTTGCGAAAAGATTGACACGCAAATACCAACGTACAAGGCAATAATTACAAACCGTGTGTCAGCATCTCCGTTAAGTTTTGCACAATTGAGCAATTGTATTATACAATTGAATAAATTTAGTTTGAAATTCCGGTATTTCATCTACCAGCATACGACCTTCAGAATAAACTCTGGCAATCTCCCTGTCCATTGGAATTTCCATTAATAAGGGGATGCCGCCTTTTTGCAAATACTTATAAACTTCATCGTCTCCTAAATTTGCCCGATTTACAATTACACCAAAAGGCTTACCAAAATGCTGCAACGTTTCAACGGATAGCTTAAGGTCGTTAAGTCCAAAAGGTGTGGGTTCGGTAACTAATACAACAAAATCGGCCTCATTCACTGTAGCTATAAAAGGGCAGGCTATGCCGGGAGGTGAATCGAATATATTTATTGTTTTGTCATTTGTTTTCCCTATTGCATATTTTATAACGGGGACAGGTGAATATACTCCAACCTCACAACGACCTTCAACAATATGCACATCGGAATTGAGGGATATAGATTGGACGGTACCAAGTTTCTTCTCTTTTTCCGAAATTGCCCCAAACTTGCATGCAACAGAACAAGCACCACAATCATGACACAAATCTTCCACTACCTTTATAAAGCCAGAAAGAGGCAGGTAAACAATAGCATGGTAGCTACAATACTCGTGACACTTCCCACAGAAAACACAATTATCAGGGTTGATAACAGGAATGTGCTGCGCAACTATATCACAGTTAGACACATCACCCTTGATAAACTCTGTAACATTGGGTTCTTCGGCATCGCAGTCAACTATGGTTATTGGTATCCCTTCTTTTTGAATTGCCCGGAAGAGGTTTGTTGAAATAAGAGTTTTGCCTGTACCACCCTTACCGCTTGCAATAGCTATATTCATATTTTAGTATTGTTCCTTATTACAACAAAATCGCCATTTCTAACATGTAAAGCATCAGCAATTACATCACATTTAACCATAAGAAGGAAATAGACTACTTTGTTTGTTTTACCTAAAAGACCTTCTAAATTGCCTTGTCCTTTAGAAATGATAACATCAGCCTGGTTAAATAATCCCCTGAACTCTGTCGAACAATGTTCAATGATAGTCGAAGGTGCATCATAACCGTTTGATATAACGTGGGCAACCTTGTCCATGCCAACATACTTCACATCCTCCATCGTAGAATCATTAATAACGGGAGCTCCGCGAACGGCATAATACAAATTGGGGTGCCTGATATGCTCGATAAAAAGTTTATCCAAAACTATCTCCCCGGAATTATCGCCCAAATAAAGAACTGTATTTGCTTCTGAAAGTGCCTGTTTTAATTCGTCAGAATGGTCAATCGCGAAATCAGATTGAAAGACTTTTTCAATAGTTGACTTCAAATTGAATTCTGTGCTTACGGCATAGTCAATAATATTCCCGGCTATTGCGAGACGCAAAGCAGTGTCGAAAGGATTCGCCGAGTGTAATATTTGTTCTTTCAATTGAGGGTACATACCCAAAACCAAATCGTTGCTTTTTTTCTTTTCTTCCTTGTATGGGTCAGAACAATTTGTAAACTGTTTTAGAATTGCATATAAATCCCTTGAAAATGCCGGGGCAGAAAAATCCTCCCGGCATTTCACATACAAGCCCGCCAAATCACAGGTAAGTTGATTTTTATCGTTAACGGAAAGGTTTTCTTTTTCAATTAATCGTTCAAATGCCTTTGTAAAACAAAAAAAGCACCGATAATCTGAAATCATCTCCTTGTATTTAGTGGTCACAAGTATTTACTCTGGTGACCAATGTAGTGTTAAGCCAATCTGTTACTAACTCTTTGGGACTTTTACTCTCTGCCCCAACATTAACTTTTATGTTTTGCTCAACAAATAAATTAATTGCACGTTGCCCCATGCCCCCGGCAATAACATCCGTAACACCAAGTTCGGCAAGCCACCCGGGAAGCAATCCTGGCTCGTGTGGTGGTGGAGTAATGAGGTTTTCGCCAACGATGGCATTATTATCAACATCGACGATAGCGAATTGCTGACAATGGCCAAAATGAGAACATAAACGTCCGTTTTCCAATGGAATAGCTACCTTTTTCATGTAATCTGATTTAATTTAAAATGTTATTGTTTTATCTGCCCAAATCACCTAATTAACACTGTCAATCATGGTTGAAATGGAGCAAATCTCAGAATCATCCAATTGATGCGTTTTTAAACAAGTGCCAGGCAACTATTTTATCTCCGGCACTGCCAAAGATTTCTATCTGCCTCACAGCATCATATCTCTCCAGGGTTAAACCATCGAATTCTACAGCTTTGCCCAATAAAAAAGCTTAACATCGCTTCCTTATTGTTTGGCAGTTGTTGAAAATGTGGATACGTTCGATGCTTTTCGTAATCCTTGGTTTCTGATATGATACCTATCCTTATTTATTTCATACTAAGTTGTATAACAACTAAAGTCATCCACCCTGATTAGTCCGGCATTGTAATTCTTATCCATTCCCTCTGAAACGATTAGCCTGACCTTTCCCTAACCCTAATCTTCCGGCAAACCCACTGCCGTTCCTTCTGCCAAACCCACGACCCCTGAGTATTCCCTGTCTCTGATTTATTTCGTTCTGGATTTGCAGAGATTCGTTGTCTGCTATTCCATTGCTATCAGGGTTGCATCGACCCATCTTTCTGCCGGTCATTGGTCCTTCTCCATTAGGGCCTCTTCTGTTTAATCCTGCCATATTGACCTCCTATTTAAAAAATTAACACTATTTTAAATCGCTTTTTGTGCGTTTACCCTTTCCCTTTCCTCCTCCTGAATTACGACGCAACCCCAAACCTTTACCAAGTTTTTCGATGGCTTCGTTTTCTGATACTGTCTGGCAATGACCTAATCCCCGGCCAGTGGCTGCCCCCTTCTTTTCAGGACCGGTTCCATCCATGCGTGGCAAATTGTTCAGTCTTTATGATCCAGGAGTTTAAGAATTTCAATAATCTTTTTATCAGGGTCGTTCAGAACAACCAACTGAATTTGTAAACTATCGAAAATGGACTTCACCTTTGCCCCAAATTCACCTGAAACTACTTTTTTAACCCCACGCGAAGCTACTAACTGAACTGATGCAGGACCTGCACCTTCCAAATTCTCTTTGTTGGGATTGGGGATAAATTCCGTTGATTGGCTTTCAGTATCGTAAACCACGAAATATGAACAACGCCCAAAACGGCTGTCTAAAGTTGACTCCGGGCTATTGCCAGTTGATGTGATTGCTACTTTCATGTGTAAAAAATTAAGTGTAATATTATAAAGAACTTACAAGCATGCATTTTCACTGGTATTTTGCTTTGACAAGCCCAAGAGCCCGGTTGTGTCTAATTGCAAACTTGTTCGGTTCATACTGATTATTGTTTATTGACAATTTTACTTCCCATTTTTTAATGGTTCTATGATATCTTTCGTATCATCTAACAATTATATTTATGACAAATTCCCTAATTGCATGGAATACTATAAGAGTGTTACTTCCCAGAGTTACATTCCATACAAATGCATATATCCCCGGTGTCAGCCTGTTTCGCATTGTCTTTATATTGATCCACATCTGTGGAGCCACAAAGTGCACAATTCTTAACTTCAAGTTCTTTCGCGGGATGATTGAACCAACAGCCACAATTATTGCAGGAATACCATTCGCTGCTAAAATAAACTTTACCCCCTTCAAAAACGATTGCTTTACCCAGAACAAATGCCTGAGCAACCTTGCGTCTTCCGCTTTCATAGATACGGGCATAAGTCGGACGGGAAACATCCATTCTTATTGCAGCTTCAACCTGACCAAATAGTTCGAAATCACTTAAACGGATTGCCTCATACTCTTCGTAATTTAAGACTACCGGATTGCTTTCTTCAGGCAATCCAATAGGTCTGAATCCTTTAAAATGAGGTGGATTTGTCATTTTTCGGATACGCTTTGGTCTTGGCATGTATTATGAGCATTTGTTCGATACAAAGATAATGAACATTTGCTAATTTGAGCCATATTTCTTTTCGATTTTTCTCCTTGATCTTCGCACTATCACAAAACAACATGATAAAACTCTAACATACAGTAATTTAATCTGCAAAGGTTCTGGAAACTATCATCATAAAAAGAGTTGGAGGGCTTCTGTGTGAGTTAAAATTTCAAGATCGGGTTAAAACATAATGAATAAGACCGGAAATCGTTTGTCCTTTTGGAGTCAGGTATGCATCTGAAAAAAAATACGCGCTATGAACTGAGGATATATGTACCCTGTAAAGAGCACACAGGAAAATTCAGCAGGTTGGAGTTCACGCATGAAACCAATGCAGACAGCATTTCTTCACCGAAGGGGAATACGAAATTTCATGAGAGTGCCTGTCCCTGATTTAAACATTTCAGCATCAGCCCTGCCGCGATAATGATTAATACAACCCGGACAGGTTGTCTTGTATAGGTTATCAACCATAATTCAATTACATAACACCACCTGTTCGAACAGGCATTGCCTCCTCATCGCTCCTTCCATTTCCGGAATGCCGTCGCAAACCACCTCCAGCGTCCTACAACATGCAAAACCATAAAAACGATGAGGAGCAGGGTGAGTTTATCGTGAATCTCGATGAAAACCATCCGTTCGATACCTTTACCTGCCGTCAACAGATCAATGACCCACGGAACAAATCCCGTAACAGCTACAAGCAGGAATAGCAGCGTCAGGATAAGTACACCTGCGTTCTTTCTGAAGAGATGTCTGGTAAGAACACCTTTGTACCACTTCCAGTGTGTGTATACGTGGTAAATCATCAGCAATGAAAAGACCACGATTGCAACCTTATGAACCACTGACCAATCATAATAATTCATTCCCCAGATCATTTTACCCGAATCCAATGCCCTGATTTGCTCATAAACGACCTGTTGAGGCTGATCTTCGCCACGAATACCTTCAGCAGATCCTCCCATATGGAATCCCAATTGGAGAATCAGACCCGAAAGCACTGCTAACAGGCCAGTTAAAAGCATAAGGTTATTGACAATAAAATGACGAAGCATCGCCAACTGTCGGGCCGGGGGCTGCTGTTCTGCCCTGTCATTGACTGTGAAAGCACCATTTACACAGCTCGCTACACACATCAGGCAACCGCTGCAAAGTGAAGGATTAATCATCAGGGCGTGCTTATGCCAGGGCAGATCAATCTTTCCGATAACGCCGGCAGGGCAGCAGGTCAGGCAATGCCAGCAAGCCTTGCATTTTCGTGTATCGAGGTGTATATGCGTCGTTCTGGTGTGTTCCTGAAATAAAAAGAATGGTTTCATATTGTAGTTGGAATAGCACACAAAGGTGCTCAGGTTTTAGTTATCCCGACGATAACAATTGTTAAGAAATGCACCTATTTCCTGTTTCTGATCCTGCTCAGTGAAATTGGTGTGATTCCCAAATAAGAGGCGATGTAATGCTGTGGTACCCTTTTGATGATTTCAGGATGGTCAGAAATCAACTCGTGATATCTTTCCTGTGGGGTGTCCTTTATCCGCGAAAGAAAAAGCTGTGCATAATTTCTGAACCTCTCGAAAAGAATTTGCTGAAAGCCATCCTGCATTTCAGGATACTCCTGTTGAAGAAGAATAAGGTCAGCACGGTTGATTGAGATGATGGTCGAAGGTTCTATGGCTTCAATAGTATAAAGGCTTGGCTGCTTGCTTAAAAAGCTATCGATTGAAGCCACCCCCTGTCCCTCGAAAAAGAACTGAAAGGTAATATCTTTCCCGTCCTTGTTAAACCACATCCGAAGGCATCCCTGCCTTATGAAATGAACCTGCCGGGCTACTTCCCCTTCGTACAAAAGTATGGTGCGCGAAGTAATCTTCCGCTCCGTGAACAGACCTTCAAACTTCAACCAATTTCCAGGATCCTTTTTTATTTTTTCAATCAGTATATCAACCATCTCTTTTACTAATTCTGTATCTATTTCACGACAAAGAAAAATTACGGGAATTGTGAATACCCCGAAGAAATCAGGCCGAAAACTTCTGATAAAGCCGGGTCACTTAGTTAGTCGGGAAACATGATACAAATATACATTTAATCCTTTACTGCTAATAGGTTGACAATTATGGTCGATCCGGAAAACCAACGACCACCCGCCCATAACAGCTATAGCAAGTGTTAATTTGTTGAAGCAATAAAACCTATCAGAAACAAATAATTGTAACATGATGATGATTGATCATTGTCGCAGTGGTAAACCAGTTACCTGATTCTGGCATAATTACCTCAGTAAACCCAAAGATAGAAAAACAACAGCCTGAATCACTAAACCCGCTAATATGTTTACCTGATGTAGTTTATTTTTCAAAAATCGATACGTTTAAAAAATAACGTAAAGTAGTTATATTTGCAAAATACTGTACCCTGAATGGCCGACTTAAGCAAAACATTTCTGTACCGCATGACCCATATTGATAACATGCCTCATATCCTTAAGCATGGAATCACACATGTGTCTTCGGATCATGCTAATATGAACTATAAAGCCATAGGTGATGACAGTATAATCAGCACCCGTGATAATATTGTTTTACCGGGAGGTAAGAAGCTGGGCGCTTTCATTCCGTTTTATTTTGGTGCACGCATGCCCATGCTATACATAATTCAGAGAGGATATAATGATGTACCTGTAACTCCGGCCAAAGATATTGTGTATTGCATAAGTTCGGTACAGAAAATAGTTGATCACAATTTGCCTTTTTTATTTACTGATGGCCATGCAGTTGATGGACTATCTGCTTTTTATGAGCAAAAAGATTTGCCCAATATTGACAAAATACTGGATAAAGAAGCTATAAATGCGAAGTATTGGCGAAATGATGAAGACCTCGACCTTAAACGGCGTAAAGAAGCTGAGTTTCTGGTTGAAGCTGACATACCCGTTTCTGCAATTATTGGTTGGATAGTTTTTAGTGAAGAAGTAAAGCAACACTTGTTTTCAATGGAAATTTCCGAAAAGATGATTTATGTTAAACCCGCTTGTTATTTCTGACAAATTATGATACAATTCATTGAAGGTAACTTGTTTGAAAGCAAAGCCGAAGCGCTGGTAAATACCGTGAATACCTTTGGCGTAATGGGAAAAGGAATTGCATTGCAATTCAAAAATCAGTATCCCAACAACTACAAACTATATGAGAAAGCATGTAGGGCAAAAGAAATACGGGTAGGAAAATTATTCGTTACAGAAGAAGCCTCTTTATTGGGAGACCGAAAAATAATTATCAATTTCCCTACTAAAACCGATTGGCGTAAACCCTCGGAATATTGTTATATCGAAAGCGGTTTAAAAGAGTTAGTACGGATCATTACCGAAAATAAAATACAGTCTGTAGCTATCCCTCCTCTGGGAGCAGGAAATGGTGGGTTAGAATGGAATCGGGTAAAGATTCTGATTGAAAAATACCTGACCGGGCTGATTTGCGATATTCAGGTATATGAACCCAATGCCATTATTCGTGAAGCAATGAAAAAAGAACGTGTAAAACTAACTCCTGCCCGGGCCATGTTACTGTCAGTTTTATACGAACTGGTAAGAAACAGTGAGTTTGTATCTGAATTTTCGGCCGAAAAAGCAGCCTATTTCCTGCAACGATTTGGTGCAAAAGATCAATTTAAATTAGACTTTCTACCGTATTTCTATGGCCCGTACTCGGGAAAAGTTAAGCATGTATTGTATTATCTGAACGGAAGTTATATCACCGGCTATAGCTCAAAAAATAAAAAACCGTTTGAGGAATTGGGAATCATGTTTGATGGAGAAAATGAGATCAAAAAATATTTAGAACAAACAGATAATATCGCTTTTAAGGAAATTTCAGATAAAACAAAAGCTTTCCTGACCGGATTTTATTCAGCATTCGGATTAGAATTATTATCAACTGTTGATTATATTATGTCCGAAAAAAAAGCCAACACTACTGAAGAGGTTTCCCGTTATATTGAGAGTTGGAGCGACAGAAAAAAGAGTTTATTTTCTAATCCGAAATTCATAGATATTGCCGTTAATAAATTAGAAAAAACCGTATTTGTTTCATAATCTCTGTAATGAATTTCAACAGGTAACTTTTGATTCATCAATCCTCTGAACAGTTCTAACAGACCTGACCTCTGTTATGAATACGCTTAAACAAGATTAATTCATATTACTTTTACTGACTCTGCTTTCTATTACAAGCATTATCCATCACTCCTCTCTATGAGCTTGTTAATACTGTTAATCCTTCCCATAAGATGCATTGAACCAGTTCACCCACCCTGACCTTCATTTCGCTGACTCCCGATTATCCCCTGTGGCTGATTTCTGTCAACTTCTCCCTGTCAACAATGAAAATATCTTTTCCCTTCAATTCAATCAACCCGTCCCGCTCGAAACTTTTGAGCAATTTCACGGCATTTTCGGCCGAAACAAATGCAAAATCTCCTATTTCCCTGCGGGTGAGCAATTGAAAGATGTCCGGGTCATTCTCTCTGAACCCATCCAGATACAGGAGTGTCTCAGCCATCCTGCCATTCATTTGCTTATATAACACCGTGCGGAGTGAACCTAAAAGACTCCCGTTCTTCTCACAATAACGCTTTATAAGGTTGAAACCAAACGCACCATTATGCCTGACAACATTTGCAATAGCATCATTCGCGATTAAAAACACCTGGCAATTGGTCAAAGCTACCGTGGAATAGTTAAAGGGCATTTTCGTGAATACTGCCGACAGCCCAACAAAATCCCCCGTTTTAACAATCTGAAAATTAAAATTCTTCCCCTGATCGTTTTCTACGTACTGTTTAGCCACGCCACTGATCACAAACATCACATACGAAGCAAAGGCCCCCTGCTTTGTAATAATTTCTCCTTTACGGAAGGCTACCTGAGTTTTACTCGTCCTTACCAGATCAACCTCCTCAGGTAAAAGCAACTGAAAGCACGACGCTTGTATATCACAGACAAATTCCTTGTCGGTTTCATGTATAGTCTTCATAGTACGGTTCAAATATCCCGGCAAAGGTAAAACAAAAAGTATGGCAGGCCGGCAACAGCAATAATCCTGTTGCACAACAGCCGGTAACCTGTCGCAGCAGATGGCAAACCGCGTTGCTGCACGGGTTATTCAACATAATTTTGCACCATAATTCAAATTTAAAAATATCATGTTATATACAAATTTAAAACACATCGAATCGACATCTGAACATGCCAAAATAATCAGTGAAAATGAAAATGTGATGGTAATATGCGGCCGTATGGGCCCTATGTGTATTCCGGTTTATGGCATTGCTGAAGAGCTCGAAGAAGAATACAAACATGTGAAATTCTGCGATATGGAATTTGACAACCCGCAGTCATCTGTAATTCGTAATCTGCCGGAAGTCAGGGGCTTTATGGGAATTCCTTTCACTATCTATTACAAAAACGGCAAAGTGGTAGAGGCCACATCAAGTATCCAGAGCAAAGCACAGGTTACAGCAATCCTGGACAAGGAGTTTGCAGTAACGGCCAATGTATAAAAGCATGAATACAAGTAACCACTACGATGTGATTGTAATTGGGGCAGGCCCCGCCGGATTGACGGCGGGGATTTACCTTTCACGGGCAAAGCTCAAAACACTCATTGTAAACGAAGGCGTTGTGGGTGGACAGATGGTACTGACCCACGAAATTGCCAATTATCCCGGTGTTGAAAGCATCAGCGGATATCAGCTTGCCAATATCATGAAGAAGCAGGCTAAATCCTTTGGTTGCGATATTAAATCAAATATTACCATCGGGGACATTGAACTTTCAGGTGATCAGAAAAGCCTTACCCTTTCCGACGGCAATACCTATACCTCAAACAGCGTGATACTGACACCAGGCGGGCGTTCGCGCACACTGGGGGTGCCAGGCGAGGATAATTTCAAGGGCAGGGGCATCTCCTATTGTGCCACCTGTGATGGTGATTTCTTTACCGACAAGGAGATTGTGGTCGTAGGGGGAGGAAATTCGGCACTCGAAGAGGCTGTTTCGCTCACCAAATACGCCAGCAAGGTAACCATTGTGCATCAGTTTGACCACTTTCAGGCGTTTGAACATGCCATCAGGGAGGCAAAAGATCACCCGAAAATAAATTTCATGATGGAATCTGCCATTACAATATTCAATGGCCTCGAAAAACTTGAAAGCATCGGGATACAGAACCTGAAAACTGGCCATGTGGAAAACTTCACTACCGATGGCACCTTTGTTTTCATCGGATACCTGCCGAACACGGAATTTCTGAAAGGAATAGTTGAAATGAACCAATCGGGCGAGATTGTTGTTAAACCAGACATGTCAACAAATATTAAAGGTGTTTATGCCGCCGGCGATAGCATAACAAAACGCTACAGACAAGTTACTACCGCCGTTGGCGAAGGCACCATTGCAGCACTGGCTGCGGCTGACTATTTACATGGTTTAACGGCTAAAAACTAAAACCTCCGGCATGCAAACTACAATCGGCATCTTAGTCCTGATAACGATTCTCGGGTTCTTTATCTACCGCGCGTATTCCAAAATGAAGAATACACCAATGGTAGAAGATCATGAGAAGATATTGACCCTGACTGATAAAAACTTTCAGCAGCAAACGAGAAACAAAATTGTCTTAATCGACTTCTGGGCAAGCTGGTGTGCCCCATGTCGCATGATGGCTCCTGTATTAAACGATGTAGCAAAGGAATTAAATGGAAATTCACTTGTGGGCAAAGTAAACATCGAACAATACCAGTCGCTTGCGCAACGCTTTGGTGTGCGAAGCATTCCGACATTGATCCTTTTAAAAAACGGGATTGAAGTAAACCGGTTTGTAGGTGTAAAATCAAAGGACTTTTTATTGCAACAAATCGGCAAAGTCTAAATGCTAAAGTCCTCCCCTAAACCAGCTTAATTTCGCTGGTTTACCGGTCGATTGCATCTGGTATTTAAAAGCCGGCATCACCCCCCCATTTGCCGGAAACCTAACCATAACCCATACATGGAGGCTTCACATCCAGGAATTTCAGAAATCAGGGCCAGGGTTGAAGGCCTTTTTGAAACTTGCCCCCGATGGCAATCGGGTTTGGAGATTAGGATAACGATGCCATGGACAAAGCCCCCTGATAGCCCCGATAGCTATCCGGAGGGAGCTAAAGCCAAAGCCAACACCAAAGTTAAAAAAGCCCTATTCCATCTCAACAACCACCTCATGATTCCCCATGATATTCCGGGGAACAACATGATCATCCTGCTTCACCCCATCAAGAAGAAATGATTTAACCTTCCGGCCCTTCCCGATCAGCACAATGCTCAGCTTCGACTGTCTGTAAAAGAGATCTGTCAGCTTCAAATAGTGTACACCTTCGGGTAAGAATGGCTCCAGTCGTAAACCATCACCATCCAGCCTGATTCCCGCCAAACCGTAATGGATCATTTCTATGTAAGCGGTAGCTGACCATGTCTGGTTCCTGCACGATTTCCAGTGAAAATCAGGATGGTCCTTCCCTGCTGCCTGATAGCCGCCATCGCGTTGGCCTGTATAGGGGTTGTAGATTTCCCAAAACTGATAGTTTCCCTTATCGGCATCAAGTGCCAACTGTGTCAATCCATTAAGTTCCTTCATAAAGGCAGTTGTATTCCCGGCATCAATACAAGCCCGCGCGAAAAAGCCATTGGCCATCGGCCACACAATATTGTTGTGCCGTCCCGGTTTCCCGGGTGAATAACGCGGAAAATCGGGGTAAAGACATGTGATGCCGTACCCAGATGTCACTGCTTTACCAACCAATTCTGGCGCCTGATCCTTATTCAGGATACCGGTAAGTACCGCGAAGGAATAACCCAGCGCCTCCTGCGATGGATCAATCTTACCAGTATGGTCAATTAAATAATCGAGTTTGTCGTCCGTTGCGTCGTAGAAATATTTCAGGATGGCTGTTTTCAATCCGACTGCTTTGGCGCTGTACATCCCAATGATTACCGGGTCTTTATGCAGCTCTGTGGCCATCCCGGCCAAGGCCAGATAAGCTCCATAATAAACACAATTGGTGCTCAGACACTTTATGGGAGCAGCATTTTTGTGGTCTAGAACAAACGACGAATGGTTAGCACTATCAAACACCGGTTCAGGGTAGCCGGCTATTCCATCGGCCAGCACAGCCGGACCGGCAAACAAGCCATAATCTTCATCAAACACCGTTAGTTCAAGCTGCTTCATGGTGTTCGCGGAACACAGGTAAGCCTGTTGAAGAAAATCCTGATCTCCTGTTATGTTGTAATGGTTGTTTGCCGCCAGCACCCAGAGAATCTTATCCCAATACTGATGACCGATGGTATCGCGGTTCAGTGTAACACTCCATAGCGACCGTTCGGCCACCTCCGGCATGATCATGCTCACCCCGTTCCATGAATTGATGGCAATATCGCGTGTCCACTCCCCCCCATAGTCGCCCCCCGCGGCCAGTATCCCCCTTCTGACATTAATCTGAACCGTGTTAACAGCAAGATTGTATGCATCCTTCAACTGATCATTGTCGCATGCCAGTTCCTGTGCCGTCGAATCAAAAATAAAGAGACTCAAGATAATACAGAAGGTAAGATTTTTCATCTGTGGTCCATTTTAAATTGTTAATCAGATCTCAAAAGTAATCATTAACACCCAGAAGACCTGCCCAGCCTCCATCCATACCCATACGGCCCTGTCCAATTCAAAAACACATCCTGCATTTCGACGATATCTCCGTAGCAAAGAACCGAAATCGAGTCAAAACGTGTAAACAACTCACATCTTTTGTAAAAAAAATTAAAAAAAAGTTTTATCTCTGGCTTACAAGCATTTAAATTATACCAGACTCCGACTGCTTTCGTTCTCGCTTCGAAGTGGCTTCGAAGCGGCTTCGTAAAAAAACGAACGCGAAACGAATCGGTAACGCATCGGGTAAATATTTGGTATAATTATTGTATAAAACTGACGGTTAGAAAGTAAGGGCTGATAACCTCATTATTTTGCCCATGAACCAGGATTGAAATTCAAACCCCCTCGGTCTCCTGTCTGACCGAAGATGCAGCAGTAAAGAAGTATTTCGGGATTAATGGTGCCGAACGTAAAGACACATACAAGATGTGTTTTAACATAATTCCAATTAATAACTCCTTAAATACTCAAATTATGGCTATTGTAACTGGTAATCAAGGGATCGAACTTTCGGGGCGTATTGGCAATGTGATTTATTCAAGGCGCTACGGAAAAACTGTAGCCAGCGCCCTGCCCGACGTATCCAATGTTAAACGTTCACCGCGTCAGTTAAAGCGACAGGCCGACTTCGCGCATGTTATGGCATTGATGCAACTGGTCGGCGAACTCACGCGCATAGGCTTCGGGCGCGAGAACCCAACCCGAAGCACATTTCATGAGGCTTTTTCGTACAACATGCCGCTGTATGAAAACGCGCCGGAGAGTGAAAAGGAAGGGCTTTCGTGGCTTCAGATAAGCGACGGATGGCTTGCCGGAACCGGGCAGGCGGCGATTGATAACATCGCAGAGGGTGAGGCCCTCATCGGCTGGGGAGATCCTGTGCCAGGGAGAAAATACAACGACATGGATCAGGCGATGGTGGTGGCTGTCAACGACCGCCAGCTCAGCATGACGGGAATGCACGATGGGATCTTTCGCGGGATGAAACAAGCCCTGCTCCCCATGCCACCAACAGCACCTGGTGATACGATCTGGTTTTTCATCGCCTTCTTCACGGAAAAACAGGCGCTAGGCAAGTACAGCCTGAACGGCTCGTCGGTCAGCCAGTTTGTGGGAAAGTGGACGGACTGAAAAACGAAAAGCACCTGGGATAGGATTCTGGTTGTTGACTAACAATGGTGGTCATTCAACGGAAAAGCGCACTGCAGGTACCAGCCCGCAACCGTATCGACTTGACTGTTATCATGGTTGCGTGAAATAATTCACGAGACCATGGTATTAGTATAGCCTTTAAAGTTATGATCAGTTACGAAGAGTCGGGGTGTGCTACTGGCTGCACTGACCGTTTACCCAAAGGGGCCAGACAAGGCTGACATGACAGTTCTGGTCAGGAAATCGCCATTGCACTCGAAGTCCTTCCAGGCGGGTCTGGCTCCTGTTACACGCTGCTTTCTTGTAATCCGGCCCTGATGGTGCAACTAAATATTCAGAAAGGAGATGTAATGACAGGTTGTCCAAAGGGAATGCTTTGCGGCTGTCCAATCACCCATTGCGGAGTGGTAACCGATGGTGACCAGCGCAATGGGGTCATCAATTGGTGCGTAACGGGACCATTACGTCCACGTAATGAAGGTTTTGTTGATATCGGCTATTATGTAGCCCAGGGTTATATGGGGCTTATCAAAGAATGGAACACCAGGATTGAACCCGGACGACGGTATTGGTTCAAGCCACATCGTTGCATGTTACAAAGGCGCCACAGCGGGTTAATAAACGCGGTCGTGAAACAAAAAGACGGGAGCTACAAGGTCAGAATCGAAGGGTTGTTTATCGGGTAGTCTGGCTTCTGACCGACAGCGCCGGAGCATTCCGGCGAAAATACAACTTGCATTTGATGACCTACCGGTTGACTTCAAATGGCAGGCATAATATTTACCAAAACCATCCAAACCGATTAGCGGGAGGATATTTCCTGATAACAAACCTGAAAATCATCAGGAATACCAGCGTGTGCAACCATTAAACCTATCGTTCGATCCTGTGAAATTCAGGGTCACTGGCAAGGGCATTCCCCAACGGAACCTGTTCTGTCATCACATTGGAAGTATCAAGTCCATAAGAAATTACGCTGGTCATTGAAAACTTCTTCAGTATATCATAAGCATTCATGATAAACCTGTTAAAAGGGGAAAGGATCGTATCTACAGTTAAAATTCTGTCGATAAGAATAAAGCGGAAGTCACCCTGAACGTGATGTTTGTGCAATGATTCATAATTACTCAACAGCGATAATTCCTTTTTATCGCACATTTCGCTTAAGGCCTGATAAAAGTAGCGGTTGATCCGTGTAGGGACTTTAAACCCCAAAAAGAAATCGATACGGAAAAGTACGCCCGGCACCAGATAATGAACACGGTATTCCTTGGTGTAAGGTTCATCAGTTATATTTATCCGGATCAGCCAATACCGGTCTGCCCGCTTAGGTTGCTTGTTAAATATGGAATAAATAATCTTCTTTTCTAGCTTATGAGGTTTGGAAGCCCTGGTAACATACACCAGATTGGAGGCAAAACGGGGGAGTGATTTATCAGTACTCATATCCGACAATAACTCCTTGTAATCGCTTATGTCAACATACTCAGTGAAAGTTCGCTTAATACCCCTGGCATTGTTCCAGACAAACATAACAAAGAAAATAATCCCGGCAAGCAAAAGTGTAAACCATCCTCCCCGTTCGAATTTGTGGAGATTGGCAATAAGAAAGACCCCTTCGATTGTAAGATAAGAGATGATAAACAACCAGATTAAAATTCCGGGGCGCTTTTTGATTTTCAGGTAATGAAAAAGCAAAAGCGAAGTCATAATCATGGTCAGGGTAATTGAGAGGCCGTATGCAGCCTCCATATTTGATGAACTTCCGAAGAAAACTACAACAAAAATACATGCCAGAAACAGGAGCCAGTTGGTACTGGGAATATACATCTGACCTTTAATGGTAGTAGGATATTTTACCTTTACTTTAGGCCAGAAGTTAAGTGTAATAGCCTCACTTATGATGGTATACGAGCCGGAAATAAGTGCCTGACTTGCAATAACGGCAGCCATTGTGGCCAGTATTACCCCTGGTAACATCAACCACTGAGGCATAGAGGCAAAAAACGGATTTCCCAATTCACCGGTAGTTGGTTGGCTGATAATCCATGCGGCCTGACCAAGATAATTCAGAATTAGCATGGTTTTTACATAAATCCAGCTTACTCTGATATTTTTGATTCCACAATGTCCCAGATCTGAATAAAGGGCCTCAGCACCTGTTGTGCATAAAAAAACTGCACCTAATACGACAATGCCGCCAGGATTAGCGACAAGCAGGTTGATAGCATACCAGGGATTGAAGGCCAGCAATACTTCCGGGACACCCACTATCAACCAGGCGCCGACTGTTCCGATGACACCAAACCAGACAAACATTACCCCGCCGAAAGATCTGCCAATAAAACCAGTTCCAAACTGCTGAAATGCAAAGAGCAAAGAGAGGATGACCAGTGTGATGGGAATAACTGAAATCGCAGGATTGATGATTTGAAGTCCCTCAACTGCCGAAAGTACTGTTATAGAGGGTGTGATGACGCCGTCGGCCAATAAGGTGGCCGCCCCGATCATAGCGATCACATAAATGGCGTTCACCTTGTTACGTAACAGGGCAAACAAAGCCAAAATACCCCCTTCACCTTTGTTATCGGCCTTTAGGGTAATAAGTACATACTTTATGGTGGTTTGAAGCGTGAGTGTCCAGATAACACACGACACGGCACCAATAATCCCCTCAGAGGAGCGGATTCCTTCAGCCAGTATGGCTTTCATGACATACAGGGGTGATGTGCCAATATCCCCGAAAACAATTCCTAATGAGACCAAGACACCGGCAATCGTTAATCCCTTGATAACCGGAGGATGCCCTGATTGATTTATTACAGACATATTCGTTAAAAAAGGCTCGCAAAAGTACAGCAATCCACGGGATTTAAATGACCCGAACAAAAATCTTTACTAAAATTTATATATCCCTGATGTCAAGACCTTTTTCACAATCGATTCCGAAAACCAAAAAGGGTAATTACCCGATGCTTCCCCCGACAAATTCCCTTGTAAGATCATGGACGGGATGGGAAAAAACCTGACCGGCAGGGCCCGATTCGACCATCTCGCCCATGTACATAAACACCACATAGTCGGCGATCCGGCGAGCCTGCCGCAGGGTATGGGTAACCAATACGATGCTGAGCTGTTGTTTGAGCCTGAGGAGCAACTCCTCAATGGTACGGGTGGCCAAAGGATCGAGGGCTGAAGTGGCTTCATCGCCCAGAATGATGGCAGGCTGAACAGCCAGAGCACGTGCAAGGCAGAGCCTTTGCTGCTGACCTACAGAGAGGATACCGGCCGGACTATGAAGCCGTTCGCGGACTTCATCCCACAAACCTACTGCTTTCAGATTTCGCTCGACGATAGCACGAAGGAATTCACCCCGTTTGACGCCATACAGTTTGGGGCCATAAGCCACGTTTCCGAAGATCGACATGGGCAGTACGGTTGGCCGTTGCGCCAGAAGCCCCATCCGTCGCCGGAGCGCAGCCACATCTACGCCGGGAGCATAAATATCGTTTCCATCGATGGTTACCTGCCCGGTGACTTTCATACCGGCGGTGTAATCATGCATCCTGTTCAGTGAGCGCAACAAGGTGGTCTTCCCGCAACCCGATGGTCCGATGATGCAGGTGATACTTTTGGGAGGTACATCGAACGACACATCCGTAAGGATTGGCTTGCCGTGAATCGCCACATTCAGCCCCCTGATGCTTAAAGCCGCATTACCGATAGGATTCACTGGTGTCGTTACCTCGTAATTGTCCATAAAAACTGATGTATTCATCTCGAACAGAATTTTTTCCACCTTCATACAAATTTAAAAATTTCTAATTCCCAATTTCTGATCTTAAGAATCCCGAATTATAACATTGACTCTTGTCTTGGCTCCTGACAGTTTTCGTGAGGCGTTGGCCGACTCCTGAATCTGGCATTTTAAGAGTTTGAGTTATTTTCGGCTATATCTTGCAAGCGCTCTTACCACAAAACTAATCACCAGAATCATCGCCGTGAGTATGAGAGCAGCGGCATAGGCCCGGTTTTGCACCTCCTCAATCGGACTGCTGAGCTGAAAGAAGATGGCCAGCGGCAAGGTGGCAGCGGGGTCGTAAGGTGTAACGGGGATGCTGTCGGTATAGCCTGCCGTGAAGAGCACGGTGGCAGCATCACCAATGCCACGGCCAACGGCCAGAAGTGTAGCCGATACGATACCGGGTCGGAGCTGACGTACCACCACTTTAAGCATTTCATAGCGAGTAGCACCAAGCGAGAAGACAGCTTCGGTAAGATCGGAGGGAACCAGAATGGCCACTTCGTCGATTGCCCTGACCATGATTGGCATAATAAGCAGCGCCACCGCGATGGTACCACCCAGCAGCGAGGCCTGCACCCCCAGCCACATCATCAGCAGAAAGCCAAAGGCACCATAAACGATGCTGGGAATCCCAAACAGCACGTCGAACATGAAACGGCTGGAACGGGCAAGGCGGCCGTTGCGCCGCATCACAAAATTGATACACAGAGCTGTAGGAAGACTGATGATCAGGCTTAACAGGGTCGCCGCTACGATCATCATCAGGGAGCCAACGATGGCATTGGCAATGCCGCCCTCCTTACCGAGATAATAACCACCAGTAGGAAGGCTGGTCACCATCTCCCACGAAAGCGAATGAAGTCCTCGCCGGGCGACGATGTATAGGATATAGAGAAGCACCATCATGATGGTCGCCACTGACAGGAGCATCAGCCCCTTCATGATGATTTCAGTGATACGTCGTTTCATGCGATACGTTGTTTCAGGCGGTGAAGGATGGCATGCGAGATGGCGTTGAAGGCGATGATGATGACGAACAGGATGAGGGCAGCCAGCATCAGCGCCGATTCATAGTCGGGCATCGACATCATTTCGCCATAGTTGTTGGCGATAAGCGCAGGAAGGGGGTACACCGGATTAAAGAGGGAGCCCGGCATATCGGCCACATTGCCGCAGACCATCATCACGGCAATGGTTTCGCCGAAGGCTCGTGAGATAGCCAACACCACGGTGGCCACGATCCCGGGAAGTGCTTTTCTCACGACCACCCGACGAGCAGTCTCCCAACGGGTAGCCCCCAGGGCCAGCGATGCTTCCCTCAAATCGCGGGGAATGGAGGCAAACAGTTCACCAAAGAGGCCCATCATAAGCGGAATAACCATGATAGCCAATACCACGCCGCCTGCCAGCAGGCTGTAACCCGTTGAGAAGTCGACGAAGAGGGGGGCAATGGTTTCAGAGATGAGCGGCACCAGCGTCAGGGTGCCCCATACGCCGTACACAACAGGAGGGATACCTGCCAGCAGGTCGATCACCGGGGCAAAGAGGCGCCTGATGCGTTCGCCGGCATATTCGCTCAGCCAGATAGAGGCCAGGAGCGCGGGAGGGAGAGCAAGCACGATAGCGAGGGCAGTTACCGCGAGGGTACCGGCAATAAAAGCCAGAAAGCCAAACTCCCCCTTCATCGGTTTCCATACCGAAGAGCCCAACAAACTCCAGAGTGAATGACCGCTGAGGATCTGCTCCGACTTTACGGCCAATACCACCCCGATGATGATCATCAGCGCGAAAGCCATCAGGGTGGCAACCATCATAAGGCGGGTGGCTGTAAGGTCTTTGATGCGGCGCGAAAGCTTCATGCTTAAAGATTTTTAAGCTGATCCTGTAACTGGGAGTCGGGCAACCTGATATAGCCTGCTTCCCTGACAAATTGCTGTCCTGAAGTGAGTATCCATTTGATGAAAGCTTTCACCGCGGGTGCAGCGGGCTTCCCTTTAGTCACGAGGTAGAGGTCACGGGCCGGGGGGGATGGATATTTGCCAGCCGCGATGGCATCGGTAATCTGGGACATGGTTTCATAGAAAACCTCATTGGGATCGATCTTTCCATTGCCATTTAAATCGATTGGGAGTACTCTGATGCCTTCGACCTGTCGATGGGTAGTCTGATCGTATGCATAACCGATGTTGTTGAATCCGATACCGGCAGGGTCGCGTTTGACGGCAAGGGCAAGACCCGGGTCGCCGAATACACCACTACCGTTGAGGTCTTCCTGTTTCCCTCCCTGATACTTACCCCATATCTCAGCAGCGCCACAAGCATCGCTGCGGGTATACACGTGCAGAGGTATCTTCTGCTTGATACGGAAAGCCTCGTTCCATGTTTTATACTCTTCGGTGATCCATATTTTACGGGCTACTGAAGCTGTGATACCGCGGGCAAGAATATCCTTCAACGCGGGGTTCTTTGCGTTAATCACGGGTACCACTGCATCGCGGGCAACTGCAACGGCGAAGGCTCCTTTCTTTGTTTCGGCCGGATAAACCTCACGCGAAACCATGCCAATATCGACCATGCCCCCAAGGGCATCAGTCATCCCCTTCCCTGCTCCACCGGCTGATACATCGATGCGGAGGCCGGGGTGAAGCTTACGGAATTCGTCGGCCCACCTGACCATCATCGGATAGAGGGCAAAAGCTCCGGAGATCGTGATTTTCCCCTGGAGTTTTTCCTGCATGAATGCCTGTTTTGGAATCAGCAATCCCATCAGGATCATCACGGCTGCAAAAGCTCTGAAAACAATATTCTTCATTGGTTTTATAAATAATGTGGTTTTATACATCATCAGGTTTTAATCGGCTGCCATTTGCACGGCTTCGGGGTTCCAGGCACCGCCATCCCCTTTCACGAAAAAACTTTTCGACATGTCGGCAGCATCGATCACCTTCATGGTATCCATCGGAGGTGCATAAAAATGAAGTGATACAGCAAAGTCGGGTGTATCATTCATGATAACATGATAAATTCCGCGGGGAACTCCGGCAATCTTATTCTCCACGAGCGGAATGGAGGCAATCAATTCCAGGCCATCGTCGTACAGCAAATTAACAGCCTTGCCCGATACGGCAAAGACACAACCGAACGAATGACCGTGATTGTGAATGTTGCTTCGCTGAAAAGGCTTCCAATTCATCACGATAACTTCAAAGTTTTCTGACCTGAAGACACAATTACGGCCATAAGGAAGATTTCCGGGGTCAGGGAGATGCTCACGCATTTCGTCAACACTGAAAGAAAACCCTTCAATGATGGCCTTAAATTCTGCAGGCCCCTGGATGGTTTCTTTCAGTGTGGTGTAAATTCGGTTTATTTCGATAAGTTTTTCTTCAAACGTCATATATTACAATTTTAACTTTCGCTGCATAACCAGGAATTTTCGGGTTTTTAGCGGATAAACAATTCCTTGTGTCACCACTTCGAGTTCAACAAGGCGGGCTTTATGGTGAGGGCAAAATAGACGAAGTATGGCATCCGGTTGTGCGCGCCAGACTGGGCTTCTTTTATCACTTCAAAGGTTTCGCTCACCGAGGCATAAGAGATACCCAGATCGAGGCCGGTATAGCTGTTGGGTTTATAATTCACCAACCAGTCGTTTTCAACACCTATCCAGCGATCATAAGTAACCTTGTTCTTTACATAATCATTCTGCAGCCAGAAACCATGTACATCGGTTCGTACCGAGAAAGTCTTCGACACCTTCCAGGTGATATTCAAATAGGGATTGACAAGACCGGCACCACCCACATCGCCCGGAAATTTGGTTATGAGATCGAGTGAACCATTGAAGTTGTGGCCTGAACCGTAGAGCGGCGAGAAACTCTTGTCAGTATCTGTCTCTCCGGGTTTATTACCACTGAACAACTCAGCACCGGCCCTGCACTGCCAGTCACCAAGCGTATAACGCACTTCGGGATTCACATACCAGGCTGCCAGATCAACACCTTTGGTATTATGGCCATACTGATACCATGCACCGGCACCCGCCTGAAATGATCCTTTCAAATATTCTATCCGGCCACCACTCGTAAAACGCTGGTGTATTTTCTCAACATTGGTTTCATCCTGCCAGCCGTCGGCAACATTGATCGCGGTGAGAGATAAACGGTCGTTGACAGAATACTTAATGTAATTCATCACAAGCGACTTGTAATTGGTGAAGCCTGAAGGGGCAAAATCGGTACCAAAAGCATTGTCGGCCGATTGATTAAAAGCTCCCGCCAAATGGACAACAAGCTTTGCCCCCTGATATTTCAGTAATGCCGCATCATGAACATTGCCACCGATGCGCCAGTTATTCTCAGCAAAGAGGCGCTGGTTATCGTACGACAGTTTTTGTCGTCCAACCCTGACCGACCACTCAGGAGTTATCCGGGGTTCAACCCATGCTTCAAACACCTGGACAGTGCCGCTCATCGACTTTGGATTCTGGCTTCCCCAGATTCGGAGGTCCTGCATCGAGAAGGCAAGCGACAGCCGGTTTGAATAGTCATAGGCCAACGACAGTCTGGTCCGTTGTCCAACTAAAAAGGCCGCCACTGAAGTATCGGCCGGAAGCTGCTGGTAGCCGTAACGCAATTCAGTACGCGGACGGTACTCCATAGAAAGTGTAAAATGATTCTGAGGGAGGCCATTCTGGCGGGCTATTGCAGCCTCTGCCCTCAAAGAATCAGCTTCTTCGGCCGTCAAAACACCTTTTCCGGTGAGTAACTTCAACAAGTCATCGGTCGTTTGGGCTTTAAGACCGGTAACCCAAAAAAAAGCAAAAAACAGCAGGCAGAGAGTAAGTTTCCAGTGCATTGTCTGATTGGTTAGTGATTGTTTTCTTATTATCAACAATAAAACATGCAAATTTATTCATTATGTTCACCAAAGTAGTGTAGATTTGCAATATCTATTTCACCCTGTAACATGAAATATTTCACCTTTTAGGCTAAAACAATACGTTATGATTGAAAACAGTCAGCTTTTATATCAATGTAAAGATTGTTCGCTGAGACAGTTAAGTACGCTGATCGTTCATGAAGATGAATTTGATCCGATGTGCCGCAACACGGTACAACTCCACTTCAGTAAAGGAGAGACCATATTAAAGCAGGGAGGCCGGGCGACCAATCTTTTATTTCTGCACCGTGGGGTGGTAAAATTCAGTTACCGTTACGATACGGGCAGCAATTACATCATGACCATCATTACCGGGCCAAAGCTGGTAGGTGGTGCAAACTTGTTTTTCCGCGACATCAATATCTTCAGTCTCACAGCCATGGAGGACTGTGAGGTGTGTATGGTCGATATAGAAGACTTCAAGGGGCTGGCGTTACGCAACCCGACCTATGTACTGGCCATGATTGAGCAGGCGATGGATATGTTTCAGCACTCCATCTTCAACTTCATCAGCCTTGCCCATAACCACGTAAACGGACGGATTGCCACGGTACTTCTCTATTTATGGGATCATGTTTACAAGGATTCAGAATATAAATTCACCGTTAGCAGGAAGGAACTGGCAGAGTTTGCCGCCTGTTCACACGAAAACGTGATCAATACTTTGTCGAGGTTCAGGCGCGAAGGGCTCATCGAATTTGAAGGAAAGAAGATCGTGATCCTCAATCATGAAACCTTGACCGAAATAAGCAAAAAAGGATAAGCCATGCTATCAAAAAAGACACAATATGCCCTCATTGCCCTGCAACGATTGGGACTCGAATACGGCAAAGGTGCCATCCAGATTTCTGATATCGCCCGGCAGGACAATATCCCGCAACGGTTTCTCGAGAACATCCTGCTGGAGTTGAAGAAAGCCGGAATACTTGGCAGCAGACTCGGAAAAAAAGGTGGATATTACCTGATGCGCCATCCTGACGACATAAATATGGCAGAAATTATAAGACATTTCGAGGGAACCATCGCCCAGCTCTACTGCGTATCGGAAAAGGCTTACCAGCCCTGCGAGTTCTGCAAGGATGAAGTAAATTGCAAAATAAGGTGGCTGTTTAAAGACATCCGCGACTATTCGTTCAATCTGTTAAAGAACACCTCGCTGTCGCAATTGCTTGCCAACCCACCACTGCCAAAAGCGAAGGATACGGAAGAGGGGCCGGTTCAGGGATAAAAGTTATGCAGCAGGTAAAACATCATTTTACAGGCGATTTCCGGGAGTCAGGTTTTGGTTTCCGGCGTCAGGTGGCAGACGATCGATGACAGCTATACCCATATAGCCGCGGAGCCTGCAAAAAGGGAACAAATGATTACTGTTTGCAATGGCTGAAAGCTGAAAGTTGATCAATCAGGTCAATCAGCCTGTTCCATCGCAGAAACGTACCGGCAAACCGCTAAATTCATTTTTTGAATGGCAGTTCCTGATTTTGGGTTAATTTTGCCCACATAACTTCGTCGCGATGTCAAATTATCACCAGCTTTCTCTTCGCCAGGGTAAGGAGCAGCCCATCAAACGCTTTCATCCCTGGATTTTCTCGGGAGCCATTCAAAAGATTCCAAAACTGAATGCCGGTGATCTGGTTGAAGTTATGTCGTGGCAGGGAGAAGTGTTAGGGTACGGTTTTTACGAAACAGGCTCGCTGGCTGTGAAGCTCTTTTCCTTTGGTGAAGAACCCATTGGTGATTTCTGGCTGCGTAAATTCCAGGCAGCCCTGAGGCTGCGTGAAACGACCGGCCTTACCCCTGAACCCGGAAGTAATGCCTACCGGCTTATCTTCTCGGAAGGTGATGGCATGCCGGGGTTAATTATCGATTTCTATGACGGCACAGCCGTTCTGCAGGCCAATTCGATCGGGATGTATTCCATGCGCAGGCATTTCACCGAATGCCTGCAACAAATCTATGGTGAGACGCTGAAGTCCGTGTATGATAAGAGTGCGGAAACATTGCGCAAACAGGCAGGTTATGAAACAACCGACGGATTCCTTTTTGGTGATAGCGCCACAACCGTGATCAGTGAGCATGGATGTGCTTTCAGGGTTGATGTTATAGCAGGACAAAAAACGGGCTTTTTCCTCGATCAGCGCGATAACCGAAAGTTAGTGGCACAACATGCTGCCGGCAGGAAGATACTGAATACATACTGCTATTCGGGAGGTTTCTCTGTTGCAGCACTGAAAGCCGGAGCCCTGCTGGTTCACTCAATCGACAGCTCAAAGAAAGCCATACAGCTCACCGAAGACAACCTTCGGCTAAATAGTTTTGACCCTCAGACCCATCAGTGCCTTGCTGTCGATGCCATGCAGTACCTTGACCAGATATCTCCAGGGTGGGATCTCATCATCCTCGATCCGCCGGCTTTTGCAAAACACGTATCACAACGTCACAAGGCGCTTACAGCCTACAGGCACATCAACCGCGAAGCCATCAGGAACCTCGCTCCGGGCGGACTGTTGTTCACTTTCAGTTGCTCGCAGGTAGTCGATACGGAACAGTTTACCGCCATCGTGATGGCAGCAGCCATCGAAGCAGGGCGTCAGGTAAAAATCATCCGGCACCTCGGGCATCCGGCCGATCATCCGGTAAGCATTTTCCATCCCGAAGGTTCTTACCTGAAAGGGTTGATGCTTTACATTGAATAATCTCTGAATTTCAGAAAACGCAATGGATTTTACCTTCATCATCATACTGGCCATCGGGCTCAGTTTCGACAGCTTCGCCATATCCGTGTGCACGGGGTTAGCGGTTCCGCATATCACCTTCTGGCGGGCATCAAGGGTTGCGCTGGTACTGGCATTCTTTCAGGGGGTAATGCCGTTGCTTGGCTACTTCTTTGGCCGGCAGATACAGCCACTCATCGCTGAGTGGGATCATTGGATAGCCTTTGCGCTGTTGTCAATATTAGGAATAAAGATGATAAGCGAGAGTTTTAAAACACCAGGTAAAGCCAATACATCGCGTGACCCGTTGGCCTGGATTACCCTGATCTGGATGGCCGTAGCCACAAGTATCGATGCACTGGCTGTAGGATTCAGTTTTGCCTTTCTTGAGATAAGCGTACTGACCGCTACCCTTACTATCGGCTCTGTCACCTATCTGGCCGGAATGCTGGGCATGCTGGCCGGTAAAACCACTGGCCCCCGCCTGGGTAAACGGATGGAGATCATCGGCGGATTGATCCTCATCGGAATTGGGGTAAAGATATTGGTAACGCATTTGAGCCAGGGAGCTTAGGTAGTTACTGGCTGCTGTTCAAATACTTCAGATGTCGGTTGCGAGATGCAAATCTCCGGAATCAGGATCCTCACAGTCGCTGAAACTCAAATCTGGGGTAACCTTTCTCACCCGTATCGCTGTAAAATCCTGTAAATCTCAGCTTATAGAAATAACCTGAGGATTCCCGAATCAGATAAGTAACATTAGAGCGTACGACATAGGTTACATTACCGCTGGTCACATCTCCCTGCACCCTTTTCCAGTCGTAACCGATAGCATCGAGGTTTCGGGTGTATGCCGATGCTGTTGCAAAGGCGAGATCAATGGCATCGAAAGCCGTGATAGTATCTACGCACACCTCAATACTTTGCTGATTGATCAGCACCCCGGTAACCAGATAAGGGTAGGCCTCCCCGATGTCGGTAAACAGCAATGTGGTGTACTGGGTGAACAGGAGATCCCACGCTGCTGACGGAGGTTCTGCCAGTAATACAGAGCCCTCTCCATCAAATAACAGTGCCGTAACACGCGCCGAATCTGATTTGGGGATCTCAATGGATTTGAATCCCGTATCGGTCAGCTTACCAAACCTCAGCCACCAGGAGGAGGCATTTACCGAATCGATAACGAACTTGTAGATACCCCTTGGCCGGCCAGCCAGATCAATTCCACGGTCGAGCAACATCACTTCCCGGCGGGATTCGAAGGTGGTGGTATCGAGCCACACCCCCACTGCATTTGAATCGGGATCCCCATCCGACTTGTCGAATGTCCAGACGGCACCTGTTGTATCGGTGACGGCACCAAAATCGGTAAGGCCCGTATGTGCCAGCCTTATAAACAGTGCTGAATTGAGCCAAACTCTCCATCCTCCCGGGCTATTGTCAACCAACAGATCATAAGAGGTCTTCAGTTGCCTTCCCGTAATGGCAGAATCCGAGAGGTCGTAAAATATCTGATACTGGTAATTCTGGGTCAAACCAATAGTAACTTCGGTAATATTGCCACGAGGATGCGGCTCCACTTTTTCATCTTCCTTAAAACAAGAAGTAAGGAGGAGGAGGATGATGAAAAAAAATAAATTATTCGAAAATCTCATGGGTTAATTCTTTTTTGAAAACTGGTAGCTCACCTTTACGAAATACGAACGTCCCCAACCTACCGGTTGGGTACTACCTCCACCAGAATGAATTCCACTACTGCTCCCACCTGAGTCAATTGAAGTGACATCAAACAGATTTTTTACACCAATACCCACGTTGAGCTGATTGTTCCAAAAACCTTTATTAACAGAGACATCAAGCATATGATAATCTTCAATTATGGTTTCATAGAGAGCACCTGTCTGGTCAGTATAAAATTTAGGTAACCTGCCTGTATATTTGTACCATACAGTCATCGATACATCCCGGTGCAACCAATGGTAAGTAACCTCACTGCTAAAGTCGGTAGTCCACGCAATATTATCTCCATCTACAGAAGACGAAGTACCGGTAACACCAACACCTGCAGAGATCACCAGTCGCGGATAGAATCTGAAGGTAGAATGCAACTGCCCACCCTGTGAACGGTAATTATCAACATTCACGTAATTATAGGATTGCTTCTCCTGTTCTGCAAGAGTGATAATGTTGCTGACATGGTTATAGAATACTGACAAACCAGTAGTCACCTGATATCGGCTTCTATCACGCTGAAATTGTAATACCATATTGAAATTATCGGAATTCTCTGCCTTCAGTAAGGGATTCCCGTGTATGTCATGATTCACATCAACAAAATCCATATAAAGTTCTTTCAACACTGGTGCCCTGAAACCTTTGGCAGCACTACCTCTCAGAGAAAACCATTCGTTGATGTTCCATTTCACATTAAGGGAGTAAACTATCGGTGCAGAGTAACGAGAGTTATAAGCACTTCTTACTCCTGGCTGTATTTCAATTATCGGATGTGGCCTAAGCAGCAGGGAAGCAAAAGCAGCATAGTCGCCCATTTGCTGGCTTCCCCCGTCAATCCTTTTCCCTGTACCCTGTTCTATATTGAAGTCAAAGCCTGCCTGCCAGTTAAGCCAGTGATCATCAGAGAAGCGACTCCACTGACCTCTAAAATTATAACTATTAAAAGTTGATGTATCCTGATCCTCAATATTCGAGGTTAAGATCCGATTAAGAGTGGTAAGGTCTTTAAACCATTTCTCTTTTCGTCTGTTAAAACCTGACCAGGCTGCGAGAGCTGAAATTGATTGATTTTCAGAAATTTTCCAACTAAGATCACCTCTTGCCACATATCGTCGGGTGTAAAATTCACTTTCAAAAGCAGTCTCAAAATATGGGGCAAGCAGGTTTTCTTTAAAAAGAAGAAGTTCATCAAAAAACTGGCCTCCAATTTTTATCCTCAGATTGTTCTTTGTATAGAGCCATGATCCATCAGCAAAAACCTGACGTTTAGGTTTCCATAATTTTGCACGGGAGGTATCCGGATCTGAATAACCTCCAAAAAAATTCCGCCCACCACTAAACATAAAAAGGTGGCTACCGCTCTTGACCGAAAAAGCACCATCGGCATTGAATACACCTACCGATTCGGTATAACCATTGGCACGAACCATAAGTTTATCATGCTGGTTTTCACGGGTAATGATATTGACAACTCCTGCGATAGCATTACTACCATAAACCACTGACATTGGCCCTTCGATAATTTCTATATGATCGGCATTGTTCAGGTTTATCTGACTGAGGTCGATGTTGCCATTCATTCTTCCAATAACCGGAATACCATCAATCAGAAATTTGACATTCTCACCCGAGAGTCCCTGAAGAGAAATATCTGAACCTAAGACAGCATCCTGATTTGTACGGATGCTCACTTCACTGCGTAAAAGGTCACTCAGATTGGTGGCAGCTTTCATTTCGATCTGTTTGCTGTTTATCACCTTCACTTTATAGATCGACTTATCAGCTCTCCTTGGCATGAATTGCGCAGTCACTACCACTTCCTCCATCTTTGTATAAGATGGATTCAGCTTAAGGAGGCGGGTTTCTCCCGGGGTAATTGAATCGTAGACTGTTTCGTAACCTACGTAGGAAATTGCCACAATGGCCCGACCGGGAATGTTGCATGAAGCTTCACCCTTATCGTTGGTCACCACATATTGCATAAAGGTTTTTCCAAAACCTTCAAAACACACATTGGCAAAGGATACAGGAGATCCATCGGTGGCATCAACCACCCTCACAAGGGCAGGTTGTCCCTGAGCCATAGCCGGAGACAATCCGCCGGTGAAGAGCAGAACAGACAAAAGCCATCTGATTATTTTCAACAAGCCTGTCATCTGTTAATAGACGAGAATACGGCTGGTCTGCACTTGTTTTCCGTTGACATATTGCATAAGGTACATCCCCGAAGGCAATGATCCAAGGGTGATACGTGAAGTACCGGCCATCTGAATCTGCCGCCTGACGACCTGCCGGCCCGAAATATCGGAAATGATGATGGTGCCGGCAGCAGGAAGGTCAACATTAACATAACTGGTTGCGGGATTAGGCCAGACATTAAAAGAAGAGACTTCAACATCGCCAACACCTGCACCAGAGACCAATTGATGGCTGAAGTAAAATTTACCTGAAGATGAACCGGCGAAGCCGGTAAACCACAACCTCCTGATATTACCAGCCTGTGTGCTGTCGAAGAAAATAAGAGAATCGGCAATGGTGTATGACAGAGTACCCATATCGAAGGTTTTCCAATCCCAGCCAATTACCTCCCGGTTTTCACTGAAAGGGGCAGCACTCCAGTCGAGATAGTCGGGAGAAACAGGATAGAAACGGTTGGCGGGTGACCCAATGTTATTAAGCACCCCGGTTACAATGTAAGGGATTGTTCCTCCATACAGCCCTGTGTATTTGGTGAACAGCAGATCCCAGGTCTCTTTGGCAGGTTCACGGTCGAGCACCTGATCCGATTCCAGATCATAGGCAATAAAATTCTTTGAGATGTATGGCATGCAGTTCACTTCGGCAAGTTTTTCGTTTGAACCATCCAGGTCGGCATAGCGCAGATGGTAGGTGTTAAGTATAGAAGTCTTTTTGACAATCCAAAGTTTCTTGTACATACCATTACGGGTTTTAATCACGAATAACGAGTCGCCCTCAACATCATGGGTAATGACATTGTAGATGCCCCAGCCATAATCGGGGTGGTTTTTAGAGTTGCGGTTAAAAGCACCATTTTCCCAACTTTCGGTAGAATTGTAAAGGGGAGGCCAGGTACTCAGGCCTGTGGTATCGAGTGTTGCATAACCCGATGTGTCGGCTGTGGGGTAAGCCCAAAGCGTAACACTCCGGCCGTCGTTGGTGATGATTCCGGCGCTCCAGGTGTTGGTGTAAAAGGCGATGTCCCAGTTAGCAGCGGCAGGAGTGGCAACGGTTCCGTTATCCAGGCTGTAATAAACATCGTTGGCGTAGCCTGCCCCCATGGTAGCAGAGTCGGCTACGATTGTTTGGGCGTTCAGTGAGCCGGCAGCCCACAATCCCACTGCAATCAGCAATGATCTGAGGCGAAATGTAAGAGCATTTGTCATGATATAGAAATTAAAGGAAATTTAGGTTTCTGAAATACAATATACCAACTATACTCCCTGAAGAAATCCTCAGGCAGCAGCAGCATCCGTAAAGACGGACCAGATTCAGGAAACAGGGGGAGCCCTCAGACCGTGCCACTTATGACACGACGTCAGGGGGTGGGCTGTCACGACATCAGACTGACGGAGCAGTCCAAAGTATACAGGATAACAGAGATGGGAAAAAGTTGAAGGCATTTCTGCCAATTGAAGGGAAAAACCATGGCTCTCGCCGGTGATGTCTTTAAACGCCTTCAGAGTCTTGTCCTTCTGCCGCTGGCAGTAAAGGGTAGGTGAGATGAGTTCAACGCCGAATATCCGGTTCATGTGGAAATTGACAAGCGACCCCATTGAAAACCACAACACGGTAGCTATCAGGAGGCGGATGACAAATTTTTTCGGTGGCGAAATTCGGTACTTCATAACCTATTTAAGAGCACAAAGGTAGAAAGAATGTGATCAAATCCAATTTACATCTGTAATTCAACACACATAAAGAAATTTTGTTTCAGCAGATTAGAGATTTTATGGAAATAATCTAAGCTCATTATCAGGATGCGCCATCCCTTTAATAAGATCATGATAAATATTTTTGCAGTTTTAAGATTCTCATGTACCTTTAAAAACTCAAATTAAACAATGATATGAAAAAATTCCTGTTCGTTATTTTAGGTTTGGCTCTTCTGGCCGCCTGTGGCGGAAATGCCACATCAGATGCAAGCGCTAATGCTGATTCATCGGTAGTTGCCCCTCCGGTTATTGATACAACCATTGTCTATTCGAATGTAATAATCAAAGTTGAAGGGATGACCTGTACCGGATGCGAAAAGACCATCATCAAAGCACTGAGAACAACTCCTGGGGTTGCTGATGCTGCCGCCAGTTGGGAAGCAGGTATTGCCAAGGCACAGTACGACCCGGCTGTAGCCACCCAGGATGCCATCAAGGCAGCTATCGAAGCAAAGGGGTATAAAGTTGCTTCGATAGAGCTTAAATAATCCTGTTTCGACATGCCGGAGCCATCAATCTACTTCCGCGACCGCATAGCTACATCCGACGACGAAGGGCACCGTAAGTGGGTATTTGCCCGACTTCCCAAAGGACGCCACACCACCCGGCGCCATTGGGTTGCGCTGGTATTGATCCTTCTTTTCGTTGTGACACCTTTCATTAAAGTCGCTGGTGAGCCTTTTATTTTGCTCGACGTCATTAACAGGCATTTCATCCTGTTCGGCCGGGTGTTCTGGCCACAGGACACCTATCTGCTGGGAATTGCCATGCTGACTTTCGTAGTTTTTGTTGTGCTGTTCACGGTTGTCTATGGAAGGCTCTGGTGTGGATGGGCTTGCCCGCAAACCATCTTCCTTGAAATCATTTTTCGCCGTATTGAGTCGTGGATTGAAGGAAGTGCTGCCAAACAGCAGGTTGCCCATCAAAAACCAAAAACTTCAGGGTGGTACCTTCGCCGGCTCCTGAAAATCATCGTCTTCGCGAGTGTCATTCTGGTTGCCGTCAACGTATTTCTAAGCTATTTTATCAGTGCTGACAGTATGATTTCAGCCTGGAGGACGGGATTTACTGACTATCATCGCACCATGATTGCCATGATCGTCATGACCGCTGCAGGCACATTCGTTTATGCGTGGTTCCGCGAGCAGGCCTGCACCATCCTTTGTCCCTATGGCAGGTTGCAAGGGACTCTCACCGACAACGACACCATCATGGTGGTGTATGATTACCTGCGCGGAGAACCAAGAGGCAGGACAAAAGATGGTGATGGGCGGTGCGGCGACTGTATTGACTGCCACAACTGTGTACAGGTGTGCCCTACCGGCATCGATATCCGCAATGGAACACAGCTAGAATGCATCAACTGTACTGCCTGTATCGATGCCTGTGATGCCATAATGACCCGCCTCGGAAAACCCGTAGGACTGATTCGTTATGCTTCTGAGAAAGGAATCTCAAAGGGAACCAAACAACACTTTACAGGGCGTATGGCTTTTTACACGACTGTTCTCACCGGATTGCTCATCTTCCTGTCGGTGCTTATCATAAAACGCACTGAAGTGGAAACCACAATACTGCGAACTCCCGGTATCCTATTCCAGCGCAATGAAGATGGCACCTTCAGCAATCTGTATAATTACAAAATCGTGAACAAGACACGCAAAGACATCAATCTCTCGTTTAAACTCCTGCAACCAAAAGGTGAGCTCCGCCTCATCGGCAATCAGCCATCCGTTATGAATGGGGCGTCGGCCGAAGGTGTTTTCTTTATACTGATCGACTCATCGATGGTAGTTACACATGAAATGAAAATAGAGATTGGCCTTTTCGATGATGGCCATCAGGTTGAGTTGCTCGAATCCTCATTTATAGGTCCTATGGACAAAAGCAAACCATGAAAAAGTCAGGATGGGGCACCCGCCTCGTTATGGGTATGGGAGCTTTTATACTCTTCCTTATTATACTCTTCGTGGTGCTGATCAACAACCATCAGGAGATCGTTGTAGACGATTACTACCCCCGCGACCTGAAATACCAGGAAGTCATAACGCTGAAACAAAACTACGCTTCACTCGGCGAACAAGTCCTGCTCAGCTTTGACTCTGCCGGCCTTCACATCACACTTCCTCACAAATTAATGGGATTACCGGTATCGGGATCATTATGGTTCTATGTGCCGGCTGATCGGTCGGCTGACTTTGAATTACCCCTGGGAGTTGATACAGCAGGCCGACAATTAGTACCAGAACCTCTTTTCAGAAAATCGCGCTATCAGTTAAAGATGACATGGAATGCCGGCAACACCGGATATTATTTTGAAACCGAGATACTGAAACCTGAAAAGCAATAACAGGTTATACTTTTCAATAATAAAACCTTCTCTAATGATTGAATTCATCATCTCCGGACTTTTACTTGGATTTATGGGTAGTTTTCACTGTCTGGGGATGTGTGGACCCATCGTTATTGCACTTCCGCTCCCCGGCAACAGTTGGACCAGCCGGGTAACCGGCAGTATACTCTACAATCTGGGGCGTACGGTCACCTATACCCTGTTGGGTGTAATATTTGGGCTTCTCGGTGCCGGATTACATATAGCCGGTTTCCAACGTTGGGTAAGCATTGCCACCGGTGCCCTGATGATATTAGCCATCGTGACCCCGGCCATCACAGGTAAGCGGTTTGGGTTTGGGAATACCGGTTCACGTATCACCTCCGCTATTCAGGGTACTTTCGGAAAACTACTCGGCCGCCGCTCGATGCGTTCACTGTTTCTCATTGGACTGCTTAATGGCTTGCTCCCCTGCGGACTGGTATATGTTGCACTGGCAGCAGCACTTGCTGGCGGAAGTCTGGTGAATAGTGTATTGTTTATGACAGCCTTCGGACTGGCAACAGGTCCCATGCTCTTACTCCTTTCCTTAGCTGGCAACGTGATCACCCGACCAGTGCGTTCATTTATCAACAAAGCTATCCCCTTCATCGTTGTCCTTATGGGAATTCTTTTCATCCTGCGTGGTCTTGATCTGGGGATCAGATTTATCAGTCCAAATCAAGAACGATTACAATTAAACCCGGCCAAAGAAGAAAAAAAACATAATTGTTGTACGACCGCAATATTTGTTGAAAAACCTGACATTCAGGGATAATTACGCCACTTTATCAGACAAAAGTAAGTTTTAACGGGAACGGATTGAAAAAAATAATTTGCTACTTGTTAATTCAAGCATTTGATTACCTAAATTTGCGAGAGCAATAAATGATGACCATTATCAGAAAGAATGGTCTTACCACACGATTAAACGACAAACCTGAATCATCGGATGCTTAGGTTTATAAAGAATGTATTTTACCTCTATTATGATGGTTTCCGCAGCATGACTGTTGGCAAACGGTTGTGGCTCATAATAGCCATCAAGTTATTCATCATGTTTGCCATCCTCAGGCTTTTCTTTTTCAAGGATTTTCTAAAGACTAATTTTTCATCTGAGGAGCAGCGAAGTGAATATGTCATCGACCGCCTCACCGGAAAACAATAAGGCAACCTTAATCCCAAAACTCTATATATGATAGAATTCAACGCATCACTGATTGAATGGTCGAGGGCTCAATTTGCCCTCACGGCCATGTTTCACTGGTTGTTTGTTCCCCTCACGCTGGGTATCACCTTCATCATCGCCATTATGGAGACTATCTACGTGCGTACTGGCAACCCTGAATGGAAGAGGATTACCCGTTTCTGGATGACCGTCTTTGGCATCAACTTTGCCATTGGCGTTGCCACAGGGATCATCCTGGAATTTGAATTTGGAACCAACTGGAGCAACTACTCCTGGTTTGTAGGCGACATCTTCGGTGCGCCGCTGGCAGTTGAAGGCATCATGGCCTTTTTCATGGAGAGCACCTTCATCGCCATCATGTTCTTTGGCTGGAACAAGGTGAGTAAAAGCTTTCACCTCACCTCCACCTGGCTCACAGCCATTGGAGCCAACTTGTCGGCTCTCTGGATACTTGTAGCGAATGCATGGATGCAGAACCCCACAGGGATGAACTTTAACCCTGATACAGCCCGTAATGAAATGGCTGATTTCTGGGCTGTACTATTTTCACCGACAGCCATCAACAAATTTCTTCATACCATCACCTCATCGTATATGCTCGCCGCCATCGTGGTGATTGGTATCAGTTCATGGTTTCTGCTCAAAAACCGTGATATCCTGTTTGCCAAGCGCAGTATCGTCATTGCCTCGGCCTTCGGTCTGTTGTTTGCAGTAATCACCATCACCACCGGCGACAGCTCTGCCCGTGAAATGGCTAAAGTACAACCGGTTAAATTCGCTGCCATGGAGAACCACTATCATGGGAGGTCGTTTGCGCCCCTGGTTGCATTTGGTGCCATGACCCCCGATGCTGACACTGCCAAGAAACAGAATTTCATCTTTAAGATTGAGATTCCGAATATGTTGTCATACATGGCTTTCGCCAGCCCAAATGCTTTTGTCCCCGGCATCTACGACTTCACCTACGGCAATTCCGAACAGGGAATCCTCTCGTTTACCGAGCGAATGGAGAAGGGCAGGCTCGCCATCAATTCTCTGGCAACATACAAGACAGCCAAAAAAAGCGGTGAAGATTCACTGGCACAAGCCAGTCTGGCCATCTTCCGTGAAAATTACAAACACTTCGGTTATGGCTACGCCAATGCCCCCGAAGACTTTATTCCACCGGTTAAACTTACCTTCTATTCTTTCCGCATCATGGTATTCCTGGGTGGCTTTTTCCTGCTTCTTTTCATCTACTTCTTCTGGATAAGTATAAAAAACAAGGTTGAAGGGAAAAAGTGGCTCTACCTCACCGCCATCTTCTCCATTCCACTGGCTTACATCACGTCACAGGCAGGATGGATCGTTGCCGAAGTAGGGAGGCAACCATGGGTTATTCAGGATCTGATGCCAACAATGGCGGCAGTATCGAAAATCGAGACATCAAGCGTACAAGTTACCTTCTGGCTTTTTGCCATCACTTTCACAGCACTGCTTATCGCTGAACTGAAGATAATGCTCACACAGATCCGCAAAGGACCACAAAACGAAGGAGGACACTAATATGTTTGAAACAATGTCGTTAGAAACACTGCAGCAATACTGGTGGATAATCATTTCGCTGCTTGGTGCATTACTGGTTTTCCTCATGTTCGTACAGGGAGGACAAACCCTGCTCTATGCCATTGGCAAGACAGAAACCGAACGGAAACTCATCGTAAATTCCCTGGGTCGTAAATGGGAGTTTACTTTTACTACACTGGTCACCTTTGGCGGTGCCTTTTTCGCCTCTTTCCCGCTCTTCTACAGCACGAGCTTTGGAGGTGCATACTGGGTATGGATGGCTATCCTGTTTGCCTTTATCATTCAGGCCGTATCGTATGAGTTCAGGAGTAAACCCAATAACTTTCTGGGCCAACGTACCTATGAAATATTTTTGCTGACTAACGGGATACTGGGAACCATCCTGATCGGCACAGCTGTCGGAACCTTTTTCACCGGTTCGGCTTTCTCGGTCGACAAGATGAACCTCCTGAACCTGACCGGCAGCTCAAATGCCATCTCAGCATGGGAAGGTCCTGCCCATGGGCTCGAAGCAGTTCTCAACTTCACAAATGTGGCACTGGGGCTGGCAGTCTTCTTTCTGAGCAGGGTGCTGGGAAGCCTTTACCTGATCAATACCATTGAACATGATGAGATTCTGAAAAGGTCGAGACGCCAGTTGCTGCTAAACAGCGTACCATTTCTGGTGTTTTTCCTCTATTTCCTGGGTGCCGTGCTGCTGAAAGACGGCTTTGCCGTTAATCCTGCTACAGCAGAGGTGACCCTTGAACCATACAAATACATGAATAACTTCCTGTCCATGCCGCTGATGCTGGTATTATTCCTTGCCGGCGTTGTGCTTGTTTTGGCAGGCATCGGTTTATCATGGCTGAAGGATTCCCGCAAGGGGATCTGGTATGCAGGATCGGGCACCATCCTCACTGTATGGATGCTGCTGCTGAATGTGGGCTTCAACAACACCGCCTACTACCCGGCCTTCGACTGTTCCCTTGAAACAGGTTCAGCCGCTTCACAGGCTTTTATGCAAAGTTCGCTGACCATTCAGAACAGCTCTTCAAGCCACTACACCCTGACGGCCATGAGTTACGTCTCACTGATGGTTCCATTTGTACTGGCCTACATCTGGTACGCCTGGAAGTCGATGAACAACAAGCGGATCAGTGAACAGGAATTAAATGAAGAACACCACACCTACTAAACACCAATAATGCTATGACAAGTTCAATTATATGGTTTTTCTCCTGGCCGGTGATGATTATCGCCGCGTATTACTTCTCGCGGTGGGCGCTGAAAAAGTTTGAGAAAACGCTCGAAAAAGGAGAATAAACAGCGCCTTAAACAAAACTCCCTCAACCGCTATCAATTGCAGTTGAGGGAGTTTTATTTAGATTGGCATGCAACACCCCGGCAACATTTCTTCCGGATGAATGCAAACGACAGCCTGTAGGCTCTATATCCTAAGCGTAACAATCATCAGGGGGCTGTTGCAAAACCTTTTTAGGCCATCACCTTTGCAAAGTCCTCGGCAAAGTCAGAGGCCCGGAACTGAATAACCTGAATGGTGGCAACCTTGTTTTTGGTAAACGGGTCTTCGGCCATGATACTTTCGACCTCTGCAAGACTTTGAGCCCGCATCATGATGAGACCACCGGTTCGTGGAATCTGCGGCCCCGATACAATCAGGTGACCGCTTTTGTAATATTTCTGAAGAAAATCTCTGTGCCCCTGCAAATAGATGTCTACGTCTTCAAGCGGTCTGACATAAGTGAGCAAAACAATGAAATGCTGATCCATAGATAATTGATTTTTAGCCATCAACCGATGGCAGGTTTAGTTTAATTGGCCGGGGTCTCTTACAGATGGCCCAACCAGCTTGTTCAGCCGGTAATTTCAAAATGAAAAATGATCTCCACGTTGCCCTTCAACATGCTATATACAGGACAGAGTGAAGTTTCGGCGATATGCTGTGCTCTGGCACAGTCTTCCATTGTAAGGTCGGGCGATTGAAAACGAAGATACAGGTCAATAGCGGTAAATGCCGTGGGATGTTCCTGCCTGCGATCCCCGGTCACTTCAATTGAGAGGCCATTGATGGTACGACCTGATCGGCGGGTCAACAGCAGAAAGGTGGAGCCTACACAGGATCCCAGACTAAAGAGCAGAAGCTCAAGAGACGTAAAACCCAGCCCATCACCAAAGGGTGGTACATAGTCTATCTGAAGCGTTTCGGAAAAGTCGGTGTTGCCTTTAAAATGGAGCTTTTGATTCTGTAGCTCAAGCGAAACGGCGAGCTGTTTTGATTTATCGGTTACTGGTATCATTTGAAAAATGTGATTGATCTTAATGCTAAAATATGATTTCTAAAGGTATAGTTTCTTTCTTGTCGTTATTTAAGGTCAAAATTAATCGTTTTTTAGCTTAACCACGAAAGTATAATATATAAAGACTATTATCATGCCTGGCTGTCTTATCTTTCAAGCTTCTTAAAACCATAAAATATTAGCCCACTACATATCAGAAGTCCGAGTATTGCAGGAATTATGACAGATTTCCCCGATTCTCCGGCATTTTGAATACTCCAAACAATCTTTCCGGTTGCCATTAAAACTACTACTCCAAGGCCCATTAATAAACTGCGTTTCCAGCATGCAAGTCCTAATGCAAAGAATGAAACAGGAACGGTAAAAATTAGCATTATTTTTTTATAATTCCATTCTCCATAAAGCCAGTCCTTTTCAAATTGAAGAAAATCTTTAACACTTTCACTTACCATTTCAGGTCTATTAAACCAAAACATGCTTGTAAAAAGGCAGAATATAGTTACCGAAATCCCTGCCCAGTTGCGCTTGTAAGCAAAAAAACAAAAAGGGATAAGGAAAATTGGTCTTATATACCAACTCCATTGGTTGTGATGCCTGTCAAAAACCCAGTCAAAGAAAGCGTGATTTGTCATTGATACAACCAAAAACAAAATGGTCAATGCCAAAAACAGTAATGCGATTATTCTGTCTTTACTAATCTGATACATATGCATTCCCTTTTTATTTGCTTTTCGATTCCCGGATGCTTTTAACAATGAAAGATAACGTCCAGCCAATTTGATGAGAAAGGATGGGGTGAAGCTACCGCCCTCATCCCTTATGTGTCAGTAAGACCAGATGTGCCTCACCCTATATTCAAAAAGGCACTGCTAAGCATTGGCCTTTCCTTTTTCCCTATCGGCTAATAATAAAAGCAGACAAACACCCATAAATGAAAAAACAATTGTTACAGCTACAATCAAATTGTTCTTAATCCTAAGTTTCATTAAGTCTCTAATAATAAATAATGAAATCACGATATTAATAAAAAATTGAAAAATCAAAGGGAAATTCGCCCTGATATAACCCATTTCCCTGAGTTGCCCGGATGTCATTGGAAAAAAATTCTGCTCTATAATTGGAAGGAAAAAAGCCAAACAATATGAAATGACTAAAATGATTGCATATTTGTTAACCAATTTCATATAATTCAAATTTGTCATACTATTTAATTTTATTATCAAGTTCATTATTATACCCTATAAAAAAAAACGCCAGTCCGACCAAATTCTGTAGGACTACTAATAACAAGATTGGAACACTTATATTTCTGAATTTCTTCATGTCGAAGTAAATTATCAATGCCAGAATTATATTGATAAAGTATATGAGATAATTACTAATCAGTCGAACTATGTTTCCTGATTCCTCCATGCCAACATCATATGCAAATAAGATAAATTGCAATTGAGAAACCACAAATACCATCATTCCACCATACAAAAAGACTAGAACAATCATTGTAATGAAATACTTTCGTATATACTTTTCCATAAACTTCAAGGTTTAAATAAGTTAAAATATTCTCTGTGAAATAGTGTTGAGCAGGGATTGAAGGGATTTACCATCAGTATACACTGACTTTTAACATGCCGCAATCACCAATAAACCGCTGAAAACTGCATGCACGATGCTATGAATTGCGTGTAAATGCACTTAATCCAACTTTGCCATTCCATATTGGTCAATCGCTTGTTTTCCATTTTCAACTAGCGAGAAGCTCAAATCAGTCCATTCAGTTCCTTCAATTCCAGTGAGTACAATTCTGTCTTCAGTTTCTGCTATGGTAAATAGAAAGTCTGCAAGATTAGTGTCTTTGCCCGGGGAAACTTTATTCAACGCTGTCATACCATATTCGTCAACTGCTTGCGGCCGGCAGTTATTGAGACTGAATGATAAATCAATCCAGGCACTGCCTTCAATGCTTTTCAATGTAATTCCGCTGTCAGTTTTCTCTATAACAATTCTAAAATTCTTTAAATCAGTTGTTTTCTTTTCCTGAGCAATTAATTCAGAACTCGCTGTTAATACAAATACAGCAATTAATAAGTCCGTAATCAATTTTTTAAAATTCCATTTTGTTTTCATATCGATAGTTTAAAAAAAACCATAGTTTCGTTCACTTACACACCACGGCAGGAACTATTTTTGGCAGGGTACTGCTGGTTGCTTTCCTGTGGAGTCCCGATGCTCACGTTCGCTATCGGGGTTGCGGTCTGCGAGACTTTGTTGTCCGAGCGGGAACCCCAATTGTTATATAGTTTTTGATGAACGAAATCCCGCCTGCGCGGCTTAGCTTTATCAAAAATACCAAATTCTTTTCATTATACAGAGCTTATTCACCACAAAAAACTCCTGACATGAGAAAGGAATCGGTTTTACCATTGCGGAACAGGCCATTAAGGCTATATTAAAACGACAACAACCACCAGAAACAAACCCGCAACTAATTGAATGACTAACAGGTACAAAGCCCTGCATCTGTCCGGTGTATAAAAAGGTAAGATAGTCATCGTAAAAGTATTGCCCGGAATACGAGCGCCAGGTTGGACCATCCAAAGCCAAACCCATGCAATTTCTTAATGCCTTCTAAAATGCCGCCTGTTTGCGTAGAGAGGGAAAACCATGCCATCAGGTCATTTAAAAAACAAAACCCTTCATTTATAGCACTATTCTATCAAAACCAGATAACTTTTATTACCTTAAATTCAGTAATACCTTCAACCACAGCAGCCGATTTTCCGCTGAATTATTTCAATAACTGCCGGTAAGTACATAGCCTGTTAAGGGATATAGTTCAACTTGTACTCATCGCCGGGTCTTGCAGACCGCTCAGAGTCCTATTTATTACCACCTGGCATTTCTTTCAACTCATAATTTGTACTTCGTCCACCGCTTGCTTCTTTTTGTAAGATATCCTTTTTTATCAAATCCTGAATATCTCGAAGAGCTGTATCCTGTGAGCACTTATTAGTTTTTCCCCATTTTGAGGTTGTTAACTTTCCGTCAAATCCATCAAGCAGTCTGTTAATTATTTTTTGTTGCCTGTTATTAAGAATTGTGGTGGAATGTAATTTCCAAAATTCTGCTTTATGAAGTATTATCGATAAAGTTTCTTCTGTGGAGTCAATAGCATTTATTAAACATTGCAAAAACCACAAAATCCATTCTGTAATATCTGAATTTCCTTTTTGTGCCTTTTCCAGTTTTTCATAATACAGTATTCTTTCAACTCTAATTTGTGCAGACATACTATAGAACCGCCGAATACTCTTGTCTGAACGTGCTAATGTCATATCAGTAATTGCCCTTGTAATTCGTCCGTTACCATCATCGAATGGGTGAATTGTCACGAACCACAAATGAGCAATAGCTGCCTTAAGAACCAAATCTATTTCATGCTCATTTTCAAACCATTTTAAGAATTTCTCCATTTCAGGTTCTATTCTGTCAGAACTTGGAGCTTGATAGTGAACTTTTTCTTTTCCCATAGGCCCTGAAACAACCTGCATTGGACCAGTGGTGTCTTTTCTCCAGTCGGCAACTGTGATTTTATAAAGATTACTCCAACCTGAAGGGAACAATGCAGCATGCCAACCAAACAATCTGTCTTTAGTTAGAACCAAGTCATATCTTTGTGTAGCGTCAAGCATCATTTCAACTATCCCCTCAACATAGCGTTCCGATTCTACTGCGCCGGCAATGTCGATTCCTAGTCGTCGAGCGATTGAAGAACGTACTTGTTCTATTTCTAAAAACTCACCTTCAATTTCTGATGATTTTATAACATCTAAAGTAAGAGTATTCAATACTGCCTCATTTTGCAAATCAAAGCCCAGTGATTCCATTTTACCAAGAAGTCTGCCTTGTTGATTTCTAGCTTCACCAAGTTTTATCATCACTTTCTTATTGTCCCAAGTGAAGTCAGTCCAGTTTTTTTTTTCGTGTATATAGATTTTCATTCTACGCAAATTATGCGACAAATATACTTCTTATTCTCCGCAAATGAAATTTTCTCCGCAAAATATGCTCAAATTACAGCAGTTAATCTCTGCATTGTCGCACTTATGTCTGGCGGTAACAAGTGACAATATGGTTAGTAAGGGATTGCGAGCGGTTTCCTAGCAAGTTTCTAGAAAAGTTGAAGCGGGATATAAAGCTTGGCATAACTCTGAAACCCCTATGGAGTATATACTATGTTGAACTAGCTCCCGCCTGCCCGGCTTAGTTTTATCAAAAATACCAAATTCTTCCCTTTATTCAGGGAATATTCACCACAAAAACCTCCTGACATGAAGAAGGTTTCAGGTTGTACCATTGTGGAACAGGCCATTGAGGCTGTATTAAAACGACAACCCTTGCACCTGTCCGATCTGAAAAAAAACCAAGATGGCCATCATAAAAGTATTGCCCCAAATACGCCCACCAGCTCAGATCATCCAAAGCCAAACCCATGCAATTGCTTAATGCCTTTCTAAAATGCCGCCTGTTTTGCGTGGAGAGGGAAAACTATGCCATCAGATTATTAAAAAAAAGCAAAAACATTCATTTATAGCACTATTCTATCAAAACCAGATAACTTTTATTACCTTAAATTCAGCAATACCTTCAACCACAGCAGCCGATTTTCCTCTGAATTATGGCTCTTTTCTAATAACAGTGGGTAATTCATCTGCAAAATGGGTTAATTTTGGAGTAATCCAGCTTCGCGGTGAGGAGATAGACGATGGATA